>JAESGW010000247.1_pt1 | contig 86964 bp, 73 predicted proteins | sample 9269791 | NCBI WGS metagenome assembly JAESGW01 (sample SAMN16773120, study PRJNA677053) | algae metagenome | isolation source: Aphanocapsa lilacina HA4352-LM1 and co-occurring heterotrophs from near cave... | place: USA: Maniniholo cave, near Haena, Kauai, HI | collected 2009-07-28 | reverse complement strand
CCCTCGCGGCCGCCCGTAACCGTCGTGGAGTTGACAGTGCCGTAGTTCTTGCGCGCCCCGGCGTAGCCGGCCACGTCGTAACCGGAGCCGCCGTCGATCGCGTCATTGCCGGCACCGCCGGTGATGATGTCGTTGCCCTCGCCCCCGTTCAGAACGTCCGCCGCCACGCTGCCGAACAGTTGATCGTCGCCGGCATCGCCGTTGAGGGTGGATCCGATCTGGGTCAGAGCCGCCGGAGTCGCCGTGGGGTTGGAGACGTGCAGCGTGTACGTCGAGCCCGCGCTCAGGGCCTGGTAGGTGAAGCCGCCGCCAGGCGGGTTGCTCGCCCACTCTCCGACCTCGATGTAGTAGGTGCCGCCCATCGGCAGCGAGATCGACAGACCGGCCTCGAAGTTGGAGCCGGGATCGCTGGTGCTGTCGTCGTTGCGGCCGATCTCGACTCCGAGAGAATCGCGGATGATCACGACGCTGTCGAAGCTGGCGGAGTCGATGTCGATGGTGACGGTCGTCGCGCCGGACACGGTGATGGCGTACCACTCGGTGGTTCCGCCGGTCGCGGTTGCGTTCACGGTCGCGTGCGGCGTGGTTTCCGAATTGGCGATCGCGGGATTCGCCGCCTGGTCATAGGCCGTCGACGACGAGATGACGAACGCCGAGTCAAACGAGCCGTTCGGGGTTCCGGCCGCCTTGGTCAGATCAGGAGCGCCGCCCCCGAGGCCCGGTGCGCCCGCGTACAAACGGTCCGCGCCGCCACCGCCGTTCAGCGTGTCGGCCCCACCGCCGCCGCGCAGGACGTTCGCGGCTCCGTCGCCGGTCAGCACGTCGCCAGAGGTCGAGCCGATGACCTCCTCGATCTCTGAAAGCGAGTCGTTCCCCGCCGCACCGCTGGCAACGCCGGCCAGCAGGTTGACGGTCACGGCCCCGCTGGCACCCGAATAGTCGGCAACGTCATGGCCCGCGCCGCCGATCAGGATGTCGGAGCCGAGGCCGCCGACCAGCACGTCGTCACCCTCGCCGCCTTCCAGCCTGTCATTGCCCGAGCCGCCGTCCAGATAGTCGGCGCCGCCCAGGCCGGAGATCGTGTCGTTGCCCGCCAGACCGCCCATCGTGTCGGCGAAGGCCGTTCCCGTCATGGTGTCGTTGGTCGGGTCGCCGGCGACCGTCAGCCCGCCCGTGGGCGTCGCCACGACCAGCTGGTCAGCGAACTGCAGGAACTCGACGTTGGCAATCGTATCGGTGCCGTCGGGCCCGACCACCGTGCCGACCTGGCCGTTCCAGGTGATCGTGTACTGGCTGCGGTTGCCGCTGAACACGACCGTGTCTGACCCCAGGCCGCCGTCGATGACGTCGTTTCCGCCGTTCCCGGTGATGCGATTGTCGGCCGAGTTGCCGCGGATCTGGTCCGCGCCTGAGCCGCCGACCGCGTTCTCGATCACCGCGCCCATGCCGATGGCGACGTTGCCGATCAGGGCACCGACGCTCGAGAAGGCACCCTGGCGCAGGTCGATGACCTGGTTCTGGCTGTATCCCGAGAAGTCGAAGGTGTCGGTGCCGCCCGCGTCCCAGACGGCGAAGATCAGGTGCGTGGCCGAGGAGGCGGCGGTGAACCAGATGCGGTCGGCGGTGGAGTTGAACCCGTAGGTGGTGTCGCCCGTCCGCGTCGTCATATTGGCACCGTAGAGGCGCTGCGCCGCCGCGATGTCGTCGAGAAGCGGTACCGCCGAATAGTAGCGAACCCCGACGCCGTTGACGCGGTGCTCGCCGCCCGTGGCTTCCGCGTTGAAATAGCTCATCAGAGAGTACTGACGGCTGTCTTCAAAGTAGACGGCGAATTGGCTGTAGGTGAAGGTCTGGCCGGGGCCGGCGTTGTAAGGCCCGGGATGGCTCAGGCCGATCGCGTGGCCGATTTCGTGGGTCAGCACCTGAAAGCCATAACCCAGCAGCACCGGGTTCACATTGTACGAAAGGTCCGCATTGTTGTTCACCCAGACGTCGCCCTGGGCCCGACCTGACTCCCGGGCGATCGCGTTGTTCGCCGCCGTGCTGGGCAGATAGGCGAAGGCCGCCGCGCCCTCTGCGCCGTCGGAGTAGTTGCCGAACAGAATGGTCGCGTCGTTGGAATACTGGCTGCCGCCGTCCTGGACCCGGCTGAAGGTGATGTTGGCGACGTCCGACCAGGACTGCAGGGCCAGCAGGGTCGCATTGATCTGCGTCGCGCTGAACGTCGAGAACCCGGTGGTGCCTTCAGGCATCGGAGTCGGGCCCGACGTCCGGAACGCGAACGTCACCGTGGTCGGCTGACCGATCCCGTTGGCCCAGGTCAGGTTGGAACGGGTGATCTGCTCACCGGCCTCTTGCGGAGTCAGCGACGGCTTGCCGTTGGCATTGGTTCCGCCGCGATCGTCGGCGTTGACGATCACGCCCTGTCCGTCGCCGGTCGAGTCGATGGCTCCGTGGAACCGGCCGCATCCCGCGCACAGGCTGTAGCTGGAGATCGCACCGAACAGGTCGGGCGACGCGTCGGCCTCACCTTCGACGAACGGACCGTTGCGAATGGAGGCCTCACGGCCCGAGGAAATGGCGTCGAACATGGAACCCACCCGGCAGGAATTGCGTCTGGCGAACACCGTATCCCAGATCAGGGGAACCACAAGCGCGACCGTATGCGCGGCGGTGGCGGTTCCCCGCCTTCCTAAGCCCGCCCGCCTGGTTTAGGAGGCGCCCCATGGACGAGATCGAACGCCAGTCCGAAGAGCGCGGCTGGGCCACGGCGAAGACCCTGGCCGAGGCGCTGCCCTATATCCAGGTCTATGACCGCGAGACCGTGGTCATCAAATACGGCGGCCACGCCATGGGCGATTCCGCCGTGGCGAAGCAGTTCGCGGCCGACGTGGTCCTGCTGAAGCTGATGGGCGTGAACCCCGTGGTCGTCCACGGCGGCGGCCCCCAGATCAGCGCCATGCTGGACAAGGCCGGGGTCAAGTCCGCCTTCGTCGACGGCCTGCGCGTGACCGACGCCGACACCATGACGGTGGCCGAGATGGTCCTGTCCGGCGCGGTCAACAAGGAGATCGCCCACTGGATCACCGTCGCGGGCAAGGAGGCCGACGTGCGCGGCATCGGCCTGTCCGGCAAGGACGCGGGCCTGCTGACGGTCGAGAAGACCCGCCGGACCAAGCGCGATCCCGACAGTATGATCGAGCACGAGGTCGATCTGGGCTACGTCGGCGAACCCACGAAGGTCGACGCCAAGCTGCTGAACCGGCTGATCGAGTCCGACGCCGACTGGGTGCCCGTCGTGGCGCCGATCGGCGTGGCCGAGGACGGCCAGACCTTCAACGTCAACGCCGACACCGTGGCGGGCGCCCTGGCCGGAGAGCTGAAGGCCAAGCGCATGCTGCTGCTGACCGACGTGCCGGGCGTGAAGGGCGCGGACGGCCAGATCATCCGCCAGATGACGTTGGGCGAGGCGTCGAAACTGATCGAGGACGGCGTCGCCACGGGCGGCATGATCCCCAAGCTTCAGACCGCCATGGCCGCCGTGCGCGCGGGCGTCGAGGCCGTGGTCATCCTGGACGGGCGCCGCCCGCACGCCATGCTGGTCGAACTGTTCACCGAGACCGGCGCGGGCACCCTGGTGAAGGCGGGATGACCGACCTGCGGCACGTCACCGCCTGGGTCTTCGACATGGACGACTGCCTCTATCCGCGCGCTCAGGGCGTGATGCGGCTGGTGCAGGAGCGGATCAATGCCTTCATGATGGCCGCCGTCGGCCTGCCGGCGGACGAGGCGCGGGCTCTGCAGCGGCAGTTCCTGGACGACTACGGCACCACGCTGGCCGGCCTGATGGCCAACTATGCCGTGGATCCCGACGCCTTCCTGCACGACGTCCACGACGTCCCGCTGGACACGCTGGAGCCCAATCCCGCGCTCGCCGACCTGATCGACCGCCTGCCGGGTCGCAAATTTGTGCTGACCAACGGGGCGCGCATGCATGCGGACCGCGTGTTGGCCCGGATTGGCGTGACGGGCCGCTTCGACGGCGTCTGGTGCATCGAGGACATGAATCTGGTGCCCAAGCCCGCGCCGGCCACCTTCCGTCGCTTCCTGGACCGGTTCGGGATCGACCCGCACGCGGCCGTCTTCTTCGAGGACACCCAGCGCAACCTCATTCCGGCCAAGGCGCTGGGCATGGCCACCGTCCTGATCGGCGACGGGCACGGGCACGAGATCGGCGACTGGGTCGATCACCGCGCCGACGACCTGACCGACTTCCTCCGCCCCCTCGCTCTACGGGACGCCGCATGACCGACCAACTGGAAACCGTGATCGAAGCCGCCTGGGAGGACCGGGCCAACGTCTCGGCCGCCACCCACGGCGAGGTCAGGCACGCCGTTGAGCAGGCGCTGGACATGCTGGACTCCGGCCGCGGCCGCGTCGCCTCGCGCGGCGCCGACGGGGTCTGGACCACGCACCAGTGGCTGAAGAAGGCCGTGCTGCTGTCCTTCCGCCTGAACGACAACACCCTGATGCGCGCCGGCGACCGCGGCCCCAACAGTGGCGCGCCCGGTATCGGCCCCTTCTGGGACAAGGTGCCCAACAAGTTCGGCGACATGACCCCGACCGAGTTCCAGCACGCCGGCTTCCGCGCCGTGCCGGGCGCGATCGTCCGCAAGGGCGCCCACGTGGCGAAGAACGTCGTGCTGATGCCCAGCTTCGTGAACATCGGTGCCTTCGTGGACGAAGGCTCCATGGTCGACGCCTGGGCCACGGTCGGCTCCTGCGCCCAGATCGGCAAGAACGTGCACCTGTCAGGCGGCGCGGGCATCGGCGGCGTGCTGGAGCCGCTGCAGGCCAACCCGACCATCATCGAGGACGGCTGCTTCATCGGCGCCCGCGCCGAGGTGGCCGAGGGCGTGATCGTGCGCGAGGGCGCCGTCCTGGCCATGGGCGTCTATCTGTCGGGCTCGACGAAGATCGTCGACCGCGCGACCGGCGAGGTCTTCCGCGGCGAGGTGCCGGCGTACTCGGTGGTGGTGCCAGGAGCCCTGCCCGACCCGAACGGCGGCCCGTCGCTCTACTGCGCCGTAATCGTCAAGCGCGTCGACGCCCAGACGCGGGCCAAGACCGGGGTCAACGAGCTGCTGCGCGACTGACCCCGGCGGCGAAGTGGCATCACAGCGACCACAACGATGGCACGACGAACACGACGGGATCGAGTGTGCGGCACCGCAGGCGTTCCGATTCCTGAGGGCCTGAAGGCGCTGCGCGCGGCGACGCGCTCAGGTCCCGTTGTGTCCGTGGTGGTCCGCCGTGCCCGCCGTGACCCCTTGCCTTCAGGCTGGAAGCTCCTCAGGCCGCCGCTTGCGACGCCTTGCCGAAGTGCGGGTTCAGCTCGCCCGAGGCGTAGCGTTTGGCCATCTGGGCGGTAGACAGCGGCTTGATCTTCGACGCCTGGCCCTCGCAGCCGAACTGCACGAAGCGCTCCTGGCAGAGTTTGCGCATCGCCTCCTTGGCGGGCTTCAGATAGGCGCGGGGATCGAACTCGCCGGGCTTCTCGGACAGGATTTTCCGGATCGCGCCGGTCATGGCCATGCGGTTGTCGGTGTCGATGTTGATCTTGCGAACGCCGTGCTTGATGCCGCGCTGGATTTCCTCGACCGGCACGCCCCAGGTCTGGGGCATCTGGCCGCCGTACTGGTTGATGATGTCCTGCAGGTCCTGCGGCACTGAGGACGAGCCGTGCATGACCAGATGGGTGTCCGGCAGGCGGCGGTGGATTTCCTCGATCACGTTCATGGCCAGGACTTCGCCGTCGGGCTGGCGCGAGAATTTGTAGGCCCCGTGGCTGGTGCCCATGGCGATGGCCAGGGCGTCGACCTGGGTCTCGCGCACGAAGTCCACGGCCTGATCCGGGTCGGTCAGCAGGGCCGAGTGATCCAGCTTGCCCTCGAAACCGTGGCCGTCCTCGGCCTCGCCCATGCCGGTTTCCAGCGAACCCAGAACGCCCAGCTCACCCTCGACCGAGACGCCGCAGCTGTGGGCCATCTGGACGACGCGGCGGGTGACGTCGACGTTGTATTCGTAGCTGGCGGGCGTCTTGGCGTCCTCCTCCAGCGAGCCGTCCATCATCACCGAGGTGAAGCCGTACTGGATGGCGGTGGCGCAGGTCGCCGGCCCGTTGCCGTGGTCCTGGTGCATGCAGACCGGGATATGCGGATAGAGCTCGGCCAGGGCGTCGATCAGCTTGGCCAGGACGATGTCGTTGGCGTAGGAGCGTGCGCCCCGCGACGCCTGGATGATGACCGGCGCGTTGACGGCCTCGGCCGCCTCCATGATCGCCAGACCCTGTTCCATGTTGTTGATGTTGTACGCGGGCAGGCCGTAGCCTTCCTCGGCGGCGTGATCGAGCAGCTGGCGCAGGGTGATGCGGGCCATGGCGGGCGTCTCCTGAATTCGTCTTGTTCTTGCGGTCGGACTTAGCGCCACAGGCGGGCGAAGTCACGCAATGTAACAACTCTGGCCGCGGTCCCATCCGCGGTGTGGCCTCAGGTCCGCAGCGCCTCGACGCCGGGCAGGGGCTTGCCCTCCATCCATTCGAGGAAGGCACCACCGGCGGTGGAGACGAAGGTCAGGTCGTCCACGACGCCCGCGTGGCTCATCGCCGCGACGGTGTCGCCGCCGCCGGCGACGGCGACGAGCGCGCCGGTGGTCGCCAGCTGGGCCGCGGCCTGGGCGGCCTTGACGGTGGCGGCGTCGAACGGTGCCACCTCGAACACGCCCAGCGGGCCGTTCCAGATCAGGGTGCGCGACAGGGCCATGCCCTTGACCAGCTTCTCGACCGTCAGCGGGCCGGCGTCGAGGATCTTCTCGTCGTCGCCGATCTCCTCGCGGGCCAGAACGGTGCGGGTCTCGACGCCGGGCTTGACCTCGGTGGCAACCACGACGTCGATCGGCAGCAGGATCTCGCAACCCCTGGCCTCGGCCTCGGCCAGGATTTCGCGCGCCGTGTCGGCCATGTCGCGCTCGGCCAGCGAGCCGCCGATGTCGATGCCCTGAGCGTACAGGAAGGTGTTGGCCATGCCGCCGCCGATGGCGAGGCGGTCCAGCTTGCCGACGAGGTTCTTCAGCAGGTCCAGCTTGGTCGAGACCTTGGCCCCGCCGACGATGCCGATGACCGGCTTCTGTGGCGTGCCCAGTGCGGCGTCCAGCGCCTGCAGCTCGCGCTTCATCGCCTCGCCGGCATAGGCGGGCAGCAGACGGGCCAGACCTTCGGTCGAGGCGTGGGCGCGGTGCGCGGCGGAGAAGGCGTCGTTGACGTAGACGTCGCCCAGATCGGCCAGCTGTTGGGCGAAGGCGGGGTCGTTCTTCTCCTCGCCCGCGTGGAAGCGGACGTTCTCCAGCAGGATCACCCCGCCGGCGTCGAGGTCGGCGATGGCGGCCTGCGCGGTCTCGCCCACGCAGTCGTCGGCGAAGCGGACGGGCGCGCCCAGCAGCCGCTCCAGATCGTCGACCACGGGCTTCAGGCTCATCTCCGGCACGACCTTGCCCTTGGGCCGGTCGAAATGCGCCAGCAGGACGACCCTGGCCCCGGCGTCGCGCAGCCGCTGGATCGTCGGCAGGGCGGCACGCAGGCGCGTGTCGTCGGTGACCTTGCCTCCCTCCATCGGCACGTTGAAGTCCACGCGGACGAGCGCTGTCTTGCCGGCGAGATCGGAAGCGTCGTCGAGGGTGCGGAAGGTCATGGTCGCTCCATGCTTTCCTTCTCCCCTTGGGAGAAGGTGGCCCGGCGGAGCCGGGTCGGATGAGGGTCGGTTGTCGCCGTCGGCGTAAGCCGTGGTCACGGAAGGATCAACCGCGTGGACCCGGACGGCTTCCGCTATGCGTTCGGGTTCGGTCAGCGTCACCTCGTTGCGGAACCGCAGCACCGTCCACCCCAGCCCTTCCAGCGCCCCCTGCCGCAGATGGTCGTGCAGAACCGCTTCGTCCTGATCATGGACACCGCCGTCGATCTCCAGAACCAGCTTCAGGCGATCGCAGGCAAAGCCGACGACGTAGGGCCCAACCGGATGCTGCCGCCTGAACTTCAGCCCGTCGATGCGCCCCGCCCGGACAAGCGCCCAGACCCTCTCCTCCGCCAGGCCCGAACGGCCACGCAAGCTCCGGGCAAGATCGATCCGCCGCGACGTCATGACGCCGACGCTACTTCCCTTCTCCCATTGGGAGGAAGGTGGCCCGGCGGAGCCGGGTCGGATGAGGGTCGTCTGTCGTGGCCGCAGCAAGCCGTGGCACCGCCGGCGCGGCGGCTCACGCCGACGGAAAGCACCGAACCCTCTCCCTTTCGCCTTGCCGATCGCTTCGCTCCCGGAGGCTCAAGCCCTCTCCTGATGGGAGAGGGGCGGAGGCTTAGAGGAACTTCGCCATCGCCAGCGCCGTGTCGCTCATCCGCGTCGCGAAGCCCCATTCGTTGTCGTACCAGGTCAGGACGCGGGCCAGCTTGCCGTCGACGACCTGCGTCTGGGGCAGGGCCGCGGTGGACGAGGCGGCGATGTGGTTCAGGTCGGTGGAGACGACGGGGTCGGTCGTGACGGCCAGGACGCCCTTCATCGGGCCGTCGGCGGCGGCCTGCAGGGCGGCGTTGATCTCCTCGACCGTCACCTCGCGACCGGCCACGACCTTCAGGTCGACGACCGAGACGTTGGGGGTGGGCACGCGGATCGACGAGCCGTCCAGCTTGCCCTTCAGCGCGGGCAGGACAAGGCCCAAGGCCTTGGCGGCGCCGGTCGAGGTCGGGATCATCGACAGGGCGGCGGCGCGGCCGCGGTACAGATCCTTGTGCATCGTATCCAGCGTCGGCTGGTCGCCGGTGTAGGCGTGGATCGTGGTCATGTAGCCGCGCTCGATTCCGAACAGGTCGTGCAGCACCTTGGCGACGGGGGCCAGGGCGTTGGTGGTGCAGCTGCCGTTCGAGACGATCACGTCGTCGGCGGTCAGGACGTCGTGGTTGACCTTGAAGACGATGGTCTTGTCGGCGCCGTCGCAGGGAGCCGAGACCAGCACGCGCCTGGCGCCGGCGGTCAGGTGGGCGGAGGCCTTCTCCTTGGTGGTGAAGATGCCGGTGCACTCGAACGCGATGTCGACGTTCAGGTCCTTGTGCGGCAGGTTCGCGGGGTCGCGCTCGGCCGTGACCTTGATCTTGCCCAGACCCACGTCGATCCAGTCGTCGCCGTGGGTGATCGTGCCGGGGAAGCGGCCGTGGACGCTGTCGTACTTCAGCAGGTGAGCATTGGTGGAAACCGGACCCAGGTCGTTGATCGCCACCACCTCGATGTCGCGGCGGCCGTGCTCGACGATCGAGCGCAGGACGAGACGGCCGATGCGGCCGAAGCCGTTGATGGCGACGCGGACGGTCATGATGGGGGCTCCTGAGGGGTCTGTTTCGTTGGCGTCTCAATGGAACCGACGCGCCCGGGGATCAACCCCGCGCGCGTAACATGACGTGATCGTCTGTTTCGTCAGGGCGTGCGCCGCACCCGCGACGCCGGTCCGTTGACGCCGGTCAGGTCGAACCCGGTGAGGGCCCCTTCGCCATCGCGCAGGAAGACGACGCGCATGCCGGGGTCGCCCGCCCGCATGAAGACGTCGTCGCCGAGCGGGATCAGGGTCCAGGCCGGCCGCCGCCCGCGGCTGGCGCGCAGGCCCCCGCCGTCGGCCGTCAGCGTCCAGTCGCCATAGACACCGGCATAGGGCGCGAGGTCGACCTCGACCGGCTCCGCCCGCAGCGCCTGCGCCGCCCACTGGGCGTCCGTCCGTCCCGGCTCCTTCTGCAGGATGGCGTCGAGCGCCAGCAGGTGCGCCGCTTCCAGCGCCCGGTCCCAGGGTGCGGCCACGTCCGGCACAACGCCGGTCCCCTCCCAGTTGCCGCCGGTCAGCGGGTTCTTCGGTGAGCCGCCGGAGACGAAGACCATGAACCGGCCCCCGACCGGCACCATGCCGCCGGGGTTCGCCGCCCCGCCTGACGCCTCGCCGACGATCGTCGCGCGTTCGGCCGCCTGCAGGGTGTAGGGAAAGGCCTCGCCCGCCGACCCCGTCCGCCCGCTGGTCAGGATATAGACCGGCACGTCCAGACGCGGCGCGGGATGAAAGACCTCCGGTGCCTCTCGCGCCGTGCCGTCCCGGCTGTGGAAGACGTTGTAGACGTCGCGGTCCGGCCCGACGAAAGCGCTGACCAGATAGCCGACCATCGATGGCGCCCCGCCACCGTTGTCGCGCAGGTCGATGATGATCGCGTCAGTTCCCGACAGGAAGTCCAGCACCGCATCGGCTCGCCGGCGTGCCGGATCGTCCGGGTCGCCGAAGAAGATGTTGGCGAACGACTTCATCTCCACATAGCCGACGTTGCCGGGCAGGATGCGCACGTCGGTGAAGCCGAAATTGCCCCTCACGACCGAGGGCGGCGGGGCGGGCGGCGCGCCGTCCTGCGGCGGGCGACGCAGACCGGGTCGGGGCAGGGGCGGGGCCGCCTGGGGCGCTTCCGGATCCCAGACGACGTTGAAATGGGCATCCTCGGGCTTCAGTCGCCGCGTCAGGACCGTCGCCAGATCCCGCGGATCGGTCAGCAGGTCGAAGGCACCCGAGGCGGCCTCGGCCTCCAGTTCGTCGGCGATCCGGTCGCCCTTCGCCGGGTCGAAGTAGACGCCGCGCACGGCACCGGCGACGGCGGCGACGGTTTCCCGCGGCGGCGGCGCCTCCTGGGCCAGCACGGGTCCGGCCCACATCAGGGCGCAGGCGACGATCAGGGCGCGCATCAGGTGGTTTCCTCGTGAAGTGGCACGGTCAGTTCGGCGGTCAGGCCGCCTTCGGGCCGGTTGGTCAGCATCACGTCGCCGCCGTGGGCGCGGGCCGCCTGCCGGGCGACGGTCAGACCCAGACCCGTCCCGCCGGTCTCGCGGCTGCGGCTGGGCTCGGCGCGGTGGAAGGGTTCGAACACAGTCTGCAACTGCTCCTCCGGCAGGCCGGGTCCGTCGTCCTCGACGCGCACCATCGCCCGACCGTCGGCGGCGGCGGTCGAAACCCGGGCGGACCCGGCGTACTTGACCGCATTGGCGATCAGATTGGCCACGGCGCGACGGACGGCCGACGGGTCCGCGCGCACGTTCAGGGCAGGTCCGGCCGAGAAGGTCACGCTCTCGCCCGTCTCGCCGAAGCCACGCGCGCAGTCTGCAGCCAGGGCCGACAGGTCGAATACCTCGACCCGTTCCGGCGGCGCCTCTCCCCTGACCCACGCCATGGCCTGGGCGATCAGGTTGTCCATCTCCTCCACATCGGCGGCCATCCGGTCGCGCAGGACGTCGGGTGCCTGTTCGGCCCGGAAGCGCAGGCGGGTGAGCGGCGTGCGCAGGTCGTGGGCGATCGCCGCCACTGTCTGGGTCCGCCGTCGCATGTGATCGCGCAGGGACGCCTGCATGTCGTTGAAGGCGTGGATGGCTGTGCGGACCTCGGACGGGCCCGACGGGGTCAGGGGCTCGGCGTCCGGGTTCGCGCCCAGACGCTCGGCAGCCGCGGCGAAGACGCGGATCGGCCGCGTCAGCCGGCGCGCCATCCACCACACCAGGGGTGCCAGCAGCAGCAGGGATATGGCCAGCGCCAGCAGCAGCCGCGATTGCCATGGCGAGAGCAGACCGCGCGGCGGCTCCACCGTGGCCCAGCGCCCGTCCTCCAGTCGCAGCGAGGCGGAGAAGGGGGCGAAGGTCAGGCGGTCGGCCGTGATGGTGAACTGGCGGACCTCCGCGCCGTCGATGATCACGCCGCCGGGCGGCGGCGGAACGACGGCGCGGGCCGGCGCGGGGGGCGCGCTCGCTTCCGGCAGCCGTGGTGCCTGGATCCAGACTCCGTCGACCGGCGGCGGCTGCGGCGGCTGCGGCGGCTCCGGCGGGCGGGCGGCGACGGCGGGGGTCTTTGCCCCTTCCCGGCGCAGGACGTGGACGCTGCTGCCGGTCACCTCCATCCGCATCCCGGCATTGGACCGCAGCGGCCGGGAGAACCGACCGCGACCCGGCGCGGCCACGATCACACGCACGTCTTCCGGAGCAGCCTCAAGCCGGGTGGCCAGGGCGGTCGCCAGCCCGGCCTCGAGCGGATCACGCGGGCCGTCGGCGGCGACGACGGGGCGAGTGTCGACGCGGCGCGTCAGCCGCTTGCCGTCGGCGGTCTCCGCGGCCCGGCCCTGCAGCGCGTCCGCGGCGGCCTGCAGGCTGAAGCCCGCCGGCGGGGGGTCGGGCGACAGCAGGACGACGGCGAACGCCACGGCGTGCGACAGCAACACCGCAACCGCGGCCAGCGCCGCGACCTGGACGAACAGGGGCAGGGCACCGGACCGCCTCATCGCCGGGTGACCTTCGCCTCGAAGCGATAGCCCTCGCCCCGCAGGGTGTGGATCAACTCCAGCCCCGAACCGTCGTCGAGCTTGCGCCTCAGCCGGCTGATCGACACGTCGACGGCGCGGTCGAAGACGTCGGCGTCCTCACCCCGGGCCTTTTCCAGCAACTGGTCCCGCGTCAGCACTCGCCCGGCGCATTCCACAAAGGCCCTCAGGAGGGCGAACTCCCCGGCCGACAGGACCACGTCCTGACCGTCCGGTCGGGTCAGCGACCGCCGCATAAGGTCCAGCCTCCAGCCCGCGAACCAAAGGGCGGGGGGCCCATCGCCCGGTTCGGCCTCGCGCGGGCGACGCAGTACGGCCCGGATCCGGGCCAGCAGCTCGCGCGGATTGCACGGCTTGGGCAGATAGTCGTCGGCCCCCAGCTCCAGGCCGACGATGCGGTCGGTGTCCTCGCCCATGGCGGACAGCATGACGATGGGCGGCCCGGCACCGGCGAGCCGCCGCACCACCGACAGGCCGTCCTCGCCCGGCATCATCACGTCCAGCACGATCAGGTCCGGCCGACGCGCCTGCAGCGCGCGGTCCATCTCGGCGGCCGAGGCCGCGCCCTCGGCCTCATAGCCGTGGCGGGACAGGTACTCGGTCAGCACCTCGCGGATGCCGGGGTCGTCGTCGACCACGAGGACGTGCGCGGAAGGGTCGGTCATCACCGCCATCATGGCCGTCCTTCGCGCCCGCGTCATTTCAGCGGTGAAACACTGCGCCCGTCCGGTGAAACACAGGCGCAAGCGAGGCATGGTGTCCTGCCGACATCGCGAACCCTCTCAGGATCCGTCATGCTGTTCTCCCTGCCCCTCGCCGCCGCCCTGACCCTGGCGGTGCAGGACCCCCCGCCTCCGCCCGCGCCGCCGGCCCCGCCCGCGCCGCCGCGCGTGATGATGTTCAGCCACGGCGGTCCCGGACTGGACAAGGACGGCGACGGCTTCGTCACGCGCGAGGAGTTCTCCGCGCCGATGACCGACCACTTCGGCCAGATGGACAAGGACGGCGACGGTCGGCTGTCGACGGACGAACTGCAGGGCGGCGGACCGGGTGAGCACGACGTCATGATCCGCAGCGGCGGGCCGATGGTCTGGTCCGGCGCGCCCGGCGAGGGCGGTCACCAGGTCTTCGTCGTGCGATCTCCCGGAAGCGCTCCCGGAAACGCCGACATCCGCACCTGGACCAGCGAGGACGGCAAGGAAGTCCGCGTCGAGGCCCACACGATCGTCATGCACGGCGGCCCCGGTGCCCCGCCCATGCCGCCCCATCCGCCGCACGCGCCCGGCGCGCCCGCGGCCCCGGGCGCACGCTTCGTGATCCACACGACCGGCGGGGCCGACGGAGCTCCGGGCGGGCCCACCGACCTGGACGCGGACGGCGACGGCCGGGTCAGCGAAGCGGAATTCCTCGCCCCGATGCGCGAGGGTTTCCGCAAGGTCGACGCCGACGGATCGGGCTTCCTGGAAGAGGGCGAGCGCGGCACCTCAGGCGTCCACGTGTTCACGCGTCGGGTCGAAACGCCCGCCGCCGACTGAGGGCGCGCGCGGTCCCGCTTGCGGGCGGTGCCGCGTCGCCCCTATCGTCAGGCCCATGAAGGCCCGACGCCGAACCGACGTCCTGCGCGCCGCCCTGATCGGGGCGGCGCTGCTGTGCGCGCCCGTCGCCCACGCGCAGGAGCCCGCGGCGGCCGCCGCCTCGGCCGCCGTCGACGCCCAGCGCCGCGGAACCAACGCCCGGGTCTTTGACCGGGTCTGGACCGAGGTGAAACGCGACTACTACGACCCGAACCTGAACGGCGTGGACTGGGACGCGGCGCGCGAGGCCTGGCGTCCGCAGGCGCTGGCCGCGACTGACGATGGCCAGCTGTACGCCGCGATCAACGGCATGCTCGACCTGCTGGACGACGCCCACGCCCATGCCTCCTCGCCCGCCTCGCGCCGCCGTCAGGACGCCCAGAACCGCGATCGCGCGGTCCTCGGGGTGACCGTGGCGCGGGCCGAGGACGGCGGCTATCGCGTCGAGGCGGTGCGTGAGGGGTCGGCCGCCGCCGACGCCGGGGTCCGGGTCGGCTGGCGCCTGATCACCGACGCCGGCGGCTGGACGCCCGACCACGACGTCGTTGAGGGCACGCCGGTGCGGGTGGTCTTCGCCGACGGCGAGGCCCGCCACGCGCTCGACCTGACGCCCCGCGTCATGCCGCCGATTCCGGTGTTCGCGGTCGACCGGTCTCGACCGGGTGTGCTGGTGCTCAGCGCGCGGGCCTTTGATCCCGGCATGGGCCGCTGGATGGGCGAGGAGCTGCGCGACCTGCCGCCCGACGTGGATGTGGTGCTGGATCTGCGCGCCAACGCCGGGGGCCGCCTGTGGGAGGCCGAGGCCGTGCTGTCCTGCTTCCTGCCGCACGACATGCCCTGGGCCTGGCGAACCGGCCGCGGTGCTCCGCGCCGGCTGCTGAAGACCGAGGCGCCCTGCGGCGCGCTGGACGCGCCGATCCCGAACGACCTCGCCGTCCTCGTCGGCCCGGCCAGCCGCTCCGCCGCCGAGCTCACGCCTGCCGCCCTGCAGGAGTCCGGCCGGGCGGTGATCGTCGGTGCGCCCACGTCTGGCGCCGTGCTGATCTCGCTGGACACCGACCTGCCCGACGGCGGCCGGTTGACCCTCAGTCGGGCCGATTTCGTCACCATCTCCGGGGTCCGGCTGGAAAAGGCCGGCGTCCGCCCGGACGTGGTCACGACGACGTCGGACGAGGCGCTGGACGCCGCCATCGCCGCGCTCGCCGACCCGGAGGAGAGGGCCGCGGCGGCGGGCGTCAGGGACGCCCCATGATCCTGAGACGCTTCGCACCGCTTCTGGCGGCGGGCCTCCTGCTGGCCGGTTGCGCCGCGAACCTGCCTTTTTCCACGCAAGGCGTTCTGCCGCCCGCGGTCGTTGTTGCCGACGCCTCGCCCGAGCGGCGGGCCCTCAACGAACGCACCTACGACGCCGCGGTCGGATGGGTGGAGTCCCGCTACTACGACCGGAACCTGCGCGGCGTCGACTGGGCCGGAGAGACCGCCGCCCGGCGTGAAGCGGTCGTGTCGCAGCCGACGGAAGCCGCCTTCTACGGCCGCATGAGCGAGGTTTTCGACCTGCTCGACGACCGGCACACCAGCGTCACCTCGCCGACCGCCCGCGCGCGCGAACACGATGCACGGGGCGGGCGCGCGGGCCCCGGCTTTGGCCTGACTGCCACCCGGATCGGCGACGAATGGCGGGTCGTGCGGGTGTCCGACCGCGGGCCGGCGATGGACGCCGGCGTGCTGGTCGGCTGGCGGATTCTGAGCGTCGACGGCGAACGGGAACTGAACGCGGTGACGCCGGAGATCGGTCAGGCGGTTGCCATCCTCTTCGAGGATGAGGACGGCGTGCGCCGCACCCTCAGCCTGACCGCCGAGGAGCGTCCCGTGCGGCCGCCGTTTGAAGCCGTTCGGCGCGACGACGGCGTGCTGGTGCTGCGGTTTGACCGGTTCGACGTGCCGGCGGTCGAGTGGCTGGAAGCCCGCGTCGCGGAGGCTGTCGCGGATCCGCCCCGCGCTGTGATCCTGGATCTGCGGGAGAATTCCGGCGGTCTGCTGGCGGCGCTGGGAGACGTCGTCGCCCTGCTGCATGACGAGCGGGTCGCCTTCGCCCGTCAGAACGGCCGGTTCATCGACACGGAGTACGTCACCCGTCCGAACCCGGTGTTCTGGAGCGGTCCGGTCTACGCCCTGATCGGTCCGGGCTCCGGCAGCGCCGCGGAAGTGCTGGCGGCGCACCTGCAGGAGGCCGATCGCGGCGAGGTCGTCGGCGAACGCAGCGCCGGTGCGGTGGTCGCGTCGCGCGACGTCGATCTGCCGGACGGCGGCGTTATGTCGGTGAGCCTCTACGTGGTTCTGACGGCGCTGGAGCGGCGGTCTCTGGAAGGGGTTGGCGTCACGCCCGACCTGCTGGTCGAGCCGACCCTGGCCGAACGGCGCGCCGGCCGTGACGTCGTGCTGGACGCCGCCGTCGCCGCCGCGCTTGCCTCGGACTAGCCGGCGACCACCGTCACGCGCGACGCCGCCTCGCGTGCCCGCTCGCGGGCCTGATCCGTCGTTTCGCCGCGCGCCAGTGCCACCCCCATGCGACGTGTCGCGAACGCTTCCGGCTTGCCGAACAGGCGCAGGTCGGCGCTGGGGACCGACAGGGCCTCGGCGACGCCTTCAAAGGCCACGCCGACCGCGTCCATGCCGCCATAGATGACCGCGCTGGCACCCACGTCGCGCCTCGTCACGTCGACCGGCAGGCCAAGGATGGCGCGGGCGTGCAGGGCGAACTCGGACTGGGTCTGGGTGGCCAGGGTGACCAGACCGGTGTCGTGCGGGCGGGGCGAGACCTCGCTGAACCAGACCTGGTCGCCCTGCACGAACAGCTCGACGCCGAAGACGCCCAGCCCGCCCAGGGCCTCGGTCACCTTGCCGGCGATGTCCTGGGACGCCTTCAGCGCCGCCGCCGACATGGCCTGGGGCTGCCAGCTCTCGACGTAGTCGCCCTTGACCTGGCGGTGGCCGATGGGGTCGCAGAAGTCGGTGACGACGGCACCGTCGCGCAGGGAGCGCACGGTCAGCAGGGTGATCTCGAAGTCGAAGTCGATGCGGCCCTCGACGATCACTCGCGCCGTCTCCACCCGTCCGCCCGACTGGGCGTACTGCCAGGCGTTCCCCGCATCTTCGAGGGCGTCGATCATCGACTGGCCTTTGCCGGACGACGACATCACGGGTTTGACGAAGACCGGCAGGCCGATGCGGTGGGCGGCGTCGCGCAGCTCTTCGGCCGACCCGGCGAAGGCATAGGGTGATGTCGGCAGCCCCAGCTCCTCGGCCGCCAGCCGGCGGATGCCCTCGCGGTTCATGGTCAGCTGGGTGGCGCGGGCCGTGGGGATGACGGTGGCCAGTCCGGCGGCCTCGATGGCGGCCAGCACGCCGGTGGCGATGGCCTCGATCTCCGGCACGATGATGTGCGGCGCCTCGGCCAGGATGACGCCGTTCAGCACCTGCGGGTCGGTCATGGGGATGACGTGGCTGCGGTGCGCGACCTGCATGGCCGGGGCGTTGGCATAGCGGTCGACCGCGATCACCTCGGCGCCCAGCCGCTGAAGCTCGATCGCGACCTCCTTGCCCAGCTCGCCAGCGCCGAGGAGCATGACGCGGACGGCGGTGTCGGAAAGCGGGGTGCCGAGGCGGGTCATCGGATGTCTCCAGTCAGGTCAGCGCTCAGGTCCAGTCGCAACATCGTGGCGGGACCGAAAGGGGTCTCGGCAGGTCCGACGGGGCGGAAGCCGCAGGCTTCATAAACGACCACCGCATCCGGCGCGCTGACCACCGACAGGGTTCGGACGCCGGCGTCACGCGCCAGCATTTCGGCGGCTTTCAGCAGGCGACGCCCGAAGCCCGTGCCCTGCGACCCGGCGTCCACGAACAGGCCGTCCACCTCCGCCTCGATCGCCGCCAGTTTCAGGATGGCGACATAGCCCACCGGCCGTCCGCTCATCTCGGCCACCACGACGCCGCCTTCCGCGAGAGCCTGGTCGGGGCCCTGGACCGCCTCTGGCCTGGCCAAGGCTTGCGGCGCGTAAGCCGGATTGGCCAGAGTCAGTCGCCACGTCAGCTCGCGCAGGGCAGGCAGGTCGCCCACACGACCTGGACGCAGGTTGACTGCGGGCGCGGCGGTCACGTCAGAGGCGGTGGTTGACGGCGCGGACGATGGCTTCGGCGGTGATGCCGAACTTCTCGTAGAGCACTTCGGCGGGGGCCGAGGCGCCGAAGCCGGTCATGCCGACGAAGGCGCCGTCCTCGCCGATGAAGCGCTCCCAGCCCTGTTTGATGCCGGCCTCGACGGCGACGCGGACGGTGCCGCGGCCGATGACCGAGGCTTGGTAGGCGGCGTCCTGTTGCTCGAACAGGGCGAAGCAGGGGACCGAGACGACGCGGGTCGGGGTGCCCTCGGCCTCCAGCGTCTCCGCCGCCTTCAGCGCGATCGGCACTTCGGTGCCCGTGGCGAACAGGGTGGCCTTGGCCTCGCCGGACGCGGCGCGGAGTTCATAGGCACCCCGGGCCGACAGGTTCTCGGACGACGCGGTCAGGCGGACGGCGTCGGTCTTCTGGCGCGAGAGGGCCAGGGCCGACGGCGCGGTCTTGGTCTCCAGAGCCACGCGCCAGCATTCGAAGGCCTCGACCGTGTCGGCGGGGCGGAAGACCAGCAGGTTGGGGATGGCGCGCAGCGCGGCCAGATGCTCGACCGGCTGGTGCGTCGGGCCGTCCTCGCCCACGCCGATGGAGTCGTGCGTCAGGACGTGGATCACGCGGATGCCCATCAGGGCCGCCAGGCGGATCGAGGGCCGGTTGTAGTCCGAGAACACCATGAAGGTGCCGCCGTAGGGGATGACCCCCCCGTGCAGCGCCATCCCGTTCATCGCCGCGGCCATGCCGTGCTCGCGGATGCCCCAGTTGACGTAGCGCCCCTCATAGTCGGGCGCGTCGAAGATCTCGGTGCCCTTGACGAAGGTGTTGTTGGAGCCGGTCAGGTCGGCCGAGCCGCCGATCAGTTCCGGGATGGGATCGAACAGGGCGTCCAGCGCGGCACCCGAGGCGGCGCGGGTGGCCTGGGCCGGTTTGGTCTCGACCAGAGCGGCGATGCCGGCCGTCAGGGCGTCGAAGGCGTCGGCGGGCAGGTCGCCCTTCATGGCGCGGTCAAACTCGGACGCCAGCTCTGAGTCGGCCAGCCGCGCCTCCCAGGCCTTGCGGTCCTTCGCACCCCTGCGGCCGACCTTGCGCCAGGCGCTCTGGACGGCGTCGGGCAGTTCGAACGGATCGTGGGTCCACGACAGGCCCAGCCGCGTGGCGGCGATTTCGGCCGCGCCCAGCGCCGCGCCGTGCGTCTTGTGGCTGCCCTCCATCGTCGCGGCGCCGCGGCCGATCTTCGTCTTGCACGCGATCAGGGTCGGCTTGTCCTGCTTCAGCGCCCACTTCATGGCGGCGCGGATGGCGTGCATGTCGTGGCCGTCGATGGCCTTGACCGCCCAGCCGGCCGACTTGAAGCGGCCCTTCTGGTCGGTGGCGTCGGACAGGCCGACCTTGCCGTCGATGGTGATCTCGTTGTCGTCCCACAGGACGGTCAGCTTGTTCAGCCTGTACCGGCCGGCCAGGGTGATGGCCTCCTGGCTGATGCCCTCCATCAGGCAGCCGTCGCCGGCGATGACCCAGGTGCGGTGATCGACGAGGTCGCCGCCGAAATGGGCGGCCAGATGACGCTCGGCCATGGCGAAGCCGACCGCGTTGGCCAGACCCTGGCCCAGCGGACCCGTCGTGGTCTCCACGCCGGGCATATGGCCGAACTCCGGGTGACCGGCGGTCTTCGAGCCCCACTGGCGGAAGTTCGACAGCTCTTCCTTCGTCGCCGCCTTGACGCCGGTCAGGTGCAGCAGGGCGTAGATCAGCATCGAGCCGTGACCCGCCGACAGGATGAAGCGGTCGCGGTCGGCCCAGTCGGGGCGGCTGGCGTCGAACTTCAGAAAGCGGCTGAACAGCACCGTGGCCACGTCGGCCATGCCCATCGGCATGCCGGGGTGACCGGACTTGGCCTTCTCCACGCCGTCCATCGCCAGCACGCGGATCGCGTCGGCCATCTGCTTCGGCGTGGCCTTGTCCTCGGGCTTATCGGATGCGGGTCTGGGGTCGGCCACGGGCACGCTCTTTCGTCGGGAGGCGGAAAAAAGGGGGGCGGCGGCGCTTTACCGCGCGGGCGTGGCGGGTTCTATACGGATTCTGAAAGGAGGGCACATGGCCGACGCCGCCGACGCCGCCAGAGAGAGGGTCGACCGCGCCCTGTCGCTGATCGAGCGCAGGGTTCTGGACCTCAAGGCGCGCCCCGCCACCGCCCGCCCCGTGGCCGACGACGACCTCTTCGCCCCGCGCGAAGATCCCGCCCGCACCGCCGAGCTGGAGGCCGCCGGACGCGAGGCGTCCGAAGCCCTGACCCTCGCCGCCCAAGCCATTCGTCAGGCGCTCGGCGAAGACGAAGCGGAGGCTGGCTGATGGCGACCGTCACGGTCGAGGTCAACGGCCGCCCCTATGCCGTCGGTTGCGCCGACGGGCAGGAAGATCGCGTTCGCATGCTGGCGCGCCAGTTCGACGACCACGTGCGCAACGTGGCGTCCGAGGTCGGCCACGTCGGCGACATCCGTCTGTTCCTCATGGCCGCCCTGCTGCTGGCCGACGAACTGCACGAGGCGCGTGCAGGTGGTGCCCCGCCCGAGCCGGGCGAGCCCGCGCCCGCCTCGGACTCTGGCGTTGCCGAGGCCCTGAACGCGGTCGCCGCCCGCCTGGAAAAGCTGGCGCAGGCGATCTGACGCCCGCGTGTGAACACGCCATTGTTCCGCCCCGCACTCGCGCCTATCTTGCTCCTTGGCGGGTCGGCTGCGGCTCACGTCGAAGGCAACACATCCCAGCGACCTTAATCGTCTCTTAGGGAGCTGTCCCTGTCCGGGCTCGTGGGCCTGGGCACTACGGCGCCCACCTGGTTCGCCAGGTCGAGGGGATTGAACCGTCCTTCACGGCTCTCGCGGCCCCCGCCAACCTCTTGCTTTGTGCCCTATCGCTCGCGCCGCGGGCGCTCACTGCTTGAGGGCGGCAGGATCATCGTCACCCTCGGCCTTGATCGGAGGGTCGCGCCGCGGGCGCTCGCTGCTTGAGAGCGACTACCGCCCGCGGCCGGCAAGGCGTATGGCTCGCGCGTGAGCCCACATCCGACATCCAAGCGCGAACTGCGCGCCGCCATGCGGGCCGAACGCAAACGGCTGGCCGGGCTCGAGCCGTCGGCCGCCGCCCGCGTCGCCGACCATGCGGCCGGCCTGCCGCCCGGCGAGTTGGTCGCCGTCTACCGCGCCGTCGGCTCCGAGCTCGACGCCGCGCCTCTCGCCGCCGCCCTCGTCGCCGCCGGGCGCGAGCTGTGCCTGCCCGTCGTGGTGGAGGCCGACGCGGCCATGATCTTCCGCCGCTGGGTGCCGGGAGAGCCGCTTGAGCCGGACCTGGTCGGCGTGCCCGCGCCGCTGCCTCTCGCCGAAACGGTCGAGCCCGACCTGATCGTCACGCCCCTGCTGGCCTTCGATGCGCGCGGCTGGCGGCTGGGGCAGGGCGGGGGGCACTATGACCGCACCTTCGCCACCGTCCCCGGTGCCAGCCGCGTCGGGCTCGCCTACGCCGGACAGGAGGTGGCGGGATTGCAGGTCGAATCGCACGACGTCCGCCTGCATGGCGTCATGACCGAGATGGGCTATAGGCCCTTCGAATGAGACTGGCATTTTTCGGCGACGTGGTGGGCAAGTCGGGCAGGGACGGGATCACCGACCACCTGCCGGGGCTGAAGCGCGACCTGAAGCTCGACTTCGTGGTGGTCAACGCCGAGAACGCCGCCGGCGGGTTCGGCATCACCGAGCACACGGCCAATGAGCTGTTCATGGCCGGGGCTGACTGTCTGACGCTGGGCAATCACAGCTGGGACCAGCGTGAGGCGCTGACCTACATCGTGCGCGAGCCTCGGCTGATCCGGCCCGCCAACTATCCGCGCCTGATGGACGCGCCGGGTGCCGGAGCCAACCTGTTCGAGACCCACTCGGGCAAGACCGTGCTGGTCATGAACGTGCTGGGCCGCGTCCACATGGACCCGATGGACTGCCCGTTCAGCGCGGTCGAGAAGGAACTGGCCGCCTGCCCGATGGGCGTCGCCGCCGACGCCGTCATCGTCGACATGCACTGCGAGGCGACCTCGGAGAAGATGGCGATGGGCCATTTCTGCGACGGGCGGGCGTCGCTGGTGGTTGGCACCCACACCCACGTGCCCACCGCCGACTGCCAGATCCTGCCCGGCGGCACGGCCTACCAGACCGACGCCGGCGGCTGCTGCGACTACGACAGCGTCATCGGCAACGAGAAGGAAGAGCCGCTGCGCCGCTTCACCACGCGGATCAGCGGCGGCCGCTACAGCCCGGCGTCGGGCCCGGCCACCATCTGCGGCGTCTACGTCGAGACCGACGACCGTACGGGACTGGCCACGCGGGTCGAGCCGATCCGCGTCGGCGGCAGGTTGAGACAGGCGGTTCCCGCACCCGGTTGACTGCAAAGATTACATCTGTAATCTGTCCTGACTACATTGGTAATCAGGAGGTCGCCGTGCGTCTTGTTCCTACCCTGGGCCTCGCCCTCCTGCTGGCATCTACAGCCGGAGTCGCCGCCGCCACGCCCAGCCTTTCGCTCACCGGCGTCTTCTTCGACGCCGACGAGACCATGAAGGCGGTGATGATCGTGCTGGTCCTCTCCGCCGTGGCGGCGATCGTGGTCACTGTGCTGAAGCTGGCGTCGGGTCGCCGGCTGTCCGGCGGCTCGGCTTTCGTCTCGGCCCTGCGTCTGGGTGGCCCTCTGATCGGCCTGCTGGGCGCGGTGTTCGTGCTGCTGATGGGCTTCATCGGCATCGCCAACTACGGCCAGCCGGTGCCCATGCCCGTCCTCGCGCCTGGCTTTGCCGAGGCGGCGCTTATCTTCTTTCTGGGGCTGGTCGCGGGGGTCGTGGGCGTGGTCTGTCACTGGGCCATCGAGGCGCGGATCGACCGTACGGTGCTGTCATCCTGAAGCCCGTCCGCATCTCCGTCACCGAGGCCGAAAGCGCCGTCATGGCCGCGCTGTGGGCTCACGGCCCCTTGTCGTTCGTCAGCCTGATCGAGGCGGTCAAGACGACCCAGCCCTGGGGCGACGCCACCATCAAGACCCTTCTGCATCGGCTGATGCAGAAGGGGGCGGTGAAGTCGGTCAAGGAAGACGGACGGCAACGCTACCACGCCCTTCTGGACCGCGACGCCTATGTGGCGGGCGAGGTCGACGCGTTGGTCGATCGGCTGTTCGGCGGGGACGAGGCTCGATTGAAAGCGTTCCTCACAGGGTGATCCTTCAGGGTTGACCTCAGGGGCGACCTCCTCTCCCATCGGCCGACGACGGGGGAGAGACATGGGTGTTCGGGCGGTCATCCTCGCCGTCTTCATCTGGGCGGCCCCCACCGCGGCGGGGTGGAGCCAGACGCCGGCCGACATGCGATCAGTGGATTGTGCGGAGTTCGAGTTCCACGCCGACGACCTGGACGACGGGGTCACTTGCGGCTGGGTCGAGGTCGCCGACCGGCCTGGCGGCGAGGGGCCGACCTTCCAGCTTCCCGTGGTGGTGGCCGAGGCCTATGGGTCCGGGCCGGCCGGCGTCCCCGTCCTTTATCTGATCGGCGGCCCGGGCATCGAGACGCTGAGCGGTGTCCCCGGCGGCCTTCAGGACATCTACTGGATCAGGTTCCGCGCGAGTCATGACCTGATCTTCTTCGACTATCGCGGAACCGGTCGTGCGACGCCGCGGCCCTGCGCCGGCTTCGACGCCGTCGCCGAGGCGCTGAGAGATCAAGCCGTTCGGGGCGAGGCCGCGACGACGGCAAGGGTCGACGCCGCGGCGGCCTGCCGCGAAGAGTTGCTCTTCCAGGGCTTCGATCCTGAGGCTTGGGGGACCGAGACCATGGCCCGCGACGCGCACGCTGTCGTCCGGGCCTTGGGGTACGATCGGTTCGCCATCCTGGCCACGTCGTACGGCACGCTGCCGGCGGTCGAGCTGATGCGGGCACATCCCCAATCCGTTTCGGCGGTGGTCATGGATTCCGCCTTTCCGCCGGATTCGCCAAACGGCGCCGAACAGATCCGGGCCACGGCCGAGGGGTACGCGGCCCTGCAGGCCGCCTGCGACGCGGAACCCGAATGCGCGCGCCGTCATCCGGACATTCGTGCCGACGTGGCGGCCGTGGCGGCGCGTCTCGACTCCCGGCCGCTCCGTCTGGGCGAGCGCACGGTCGACGGCGAGGCCTGGCTGGGGGCGGTCTGGGTGATGCTGTTGTGGGGCGACACAGCGCGCCATCTGCCCGAGACCGCCAGCCGTATCCGCGCGGGCGACGAGGCGTTGCTGGCCTCGGTCGTGGAGACGTTCGGCGCGTCGGACGTTTTCGGCGGCTATTCCCATGCGCAGGCCTGGCTTGCGAGTTGTCGGGACTTGTGGGGTCAGCAGACGGCGCCCGCCGTTGCGGCCGCGGCCGCGACCCACCCCGATCTGGCGCGAGGCATCTCGGTCGATGAGCAGGATCGGGTCTGTGCAGCCCTTGGAGCGGGCTCGGCCGACATCCACCGTCCGATAGGTTCAGACGTTCCGACCTTGATCTATTTCGGACCCTTCGACCCCGCCACACCGCGCAGCGACGCCGCGACCGCGCTTGCCGGACTTTCCCGCGGAACGCTCGTCGAGGTCGTGGGACAAGGTCATGGCCCGCTGAACAGCAGCGCCTGTACCCGCACGATCGCGGTGCGGTTCTTCACCGAGCCGTCGGCTGCGCCCGACCTGTCGTGTCTGGCCAAGGTGCCGCCGGTTCGCCTGCACGACCCCGTCGCCTTCGACGCCTTCGTCGCCGGTATGTCGGAATTGGGCGTCGGTGAAGCCGGGGGACGGGACTAGGCGGCCGTCACTCGCGCGTCGCCCGACTGCACCACCATCGTCGCCCGCGTCGACAGGGTACCGCCCTTTTCCGACACCTTGTCCAGCACCTTGAACTCGGTCCGCCAGGCCTCCGGCGTCACGTCGCAGACGACGTAGCCGCGCTGGGCGTTGTTGAACTTCAGGAAGGGGTTGTCGGCGAGGTAGCGGCGGCCGTCGGCGCGCTGGTCCTGCCCGTCGCCCGACGAGCTGATGGAGGTGGTCACGAACTCGCTGGCGATCGGCGCGTCCGTCGGCTCGCGGCCGTTCAGGTGCAGCTCGCCGGCATAGTTCTGGTGCTCGTCGCCGGTCAGTACGACGACGTTCTTCATGCGCCGGTCCTGGATCCGCTTCAGCAGGCGGTTGCGCGGGATGCGGTAGCCGGCCCAGGTGTCCAGGTTGAAGCCGAGGTCCGGCCCTTCCTTGCGGTCCAGATCCATCACCATGATCTGCTGTGCCAGCACGTTCCACTGCGCCCGCGACTGGTCCAGGCCGCGGTACAGCCACTGCTCCTGGGCCTCGCCCAGAACCTGGGCCTCCGACGCGTCGACCGCCGCGCAGGTCGTGGCCCAGGCGTCGTTGCAGGGCTGGTCGGTGCGGTACTGGCGCGTGTCCAGCAGGTGCAGGTCCATCAGCCCGCCCCATGCCGCCTTCCGGTACAGCTGCGTCGCCGCACCCTTGGGGAAGGCCGAGCGGCGCATCGGCATGTGCTCGTAGAAGGCCTGCATGGCCGCCTGCCGGCGCAGCATGAAGACCGCCGGATCGGTGCCGTCCTGATCCAGGGCGTCGACCCAGTTGTTGTCGATCTCGTGGTCGTCCCAGGTGCAGTACCACGCGGTGGAGGCGTGCGAGGACTGCAGGTCAGGGTCCAGCTTGTACTGGGCGTAGCGGCGGCGGTAGTCGTCCAGCGAGTAGATTTCGCCGCCGAAATGCTGGCGCGGGTTTTCGATGGTCCCGCCCGAGCCCGTGTAGGTGCGGTTGCCGCGGCCTTCGTAGATGTAGTCGCCGTAGCAGTAGATGAAGTCGAGCTGCTCCTCCGCCGCCTTGCGGTGGGCGGTGTAGAAGCCCTGCTCATAGGCCTGACAACCGACCACGCCGAAGCGCGCGCGGGCGACGGACGCGCCGGCGGCCGGTGCCGTGACGGCCCGGCCGTAGGGCGTGCGCTCGCGGCCCGACGAGAAGCGATAGAAATACTCGCGCCCGGGCTGCAGGCCCTCGACCTCGACGTGGACGGCGTGGGCCAGTTCGGGGCGGGCCACGGCCTCGCCGGACTTCACGATCGTGCCGAAGCCGCGGTCGGACGCCACCTCCCACTTCACCGGCACCGGGGCCGAGGGCATGCCGTGGCCGATCTCCAGCGGTTTGAGAGCGAGACGCGTCCAGATGACGAAGCCGTCCGGCGTCGGGTCGCCCGCGGCGATGCCCAGCTGGAACGGATAGTCCGCCCACACCGGATCGGCCAGGGCACCGCGCGCCAGCCCCGACGCGGCCACGCCGCCTCCCAGCGCCAGGATCAGCGAACGACGCGAGGGGACGGGCAGGTGCATGGGACGATCTCCGAATTCCGTCCCGGATTACCGGTCGATCGTGACGGTTCTGTCTAGACCCGCGCGCGCAGGCGCAGGCGGATGGGCCGGGCGCTGCGCAGGGTGATCTGGTGCACCGGACGCGGCTCCGCGGCGGTGACGGGTTCCACTTCTGCCGCCTTCAGAATGGTGGCCAGCGCGATCATCGCCTCGTTCAGGGCGAAGGTCGCGCCGATGCACACGCGCGGCCCGGCGCTGAAGGGGATGTAGGTCCAGCGGTCGATCGCCTTGCGATGTTCCGGCAGGAACCGCTCCGGCCGGAACTCGTCGGGGGCCTCCCACAGGCTCTCGTGGCGGTGCAGGACCCAGGGCGAGATCAGCACCGTCGCCCCGGCCTTGATCGCCTGTCCGCCGACCACGTCCGGGCCCAGCGCGCGCCGCGCCAGCGTCGGTGCCGGCGGGAACAGGCGCATCGCCTCCTCGATCACCGCGCGCGTCCACGGCAGGCGCTCGGCCCAGTCGGGCGCGGCGGGATCGAAGACGTCGGCCTCGGCGCGCAGGCGGGTGGCGACGTCCGGCGTCCGGCTGATCAGGTGCAGGGCCCACCCCAGGGTCCGCGCCGTGGTCTCGTGCCCCGCCAGAATGAAGGTCAGGACGTTCGAGGCCACCTCGTGATCCGACAGACCCGCGCCGCCGTCCTCGTCGCGGGCGTTCAGCAGGGCGGTCAACAGGTCGTCGGCGACGGCCTCGCCCGCCTCGACCTGGGCCCGCCGACGCGCCACCAGGGCCGACACGCGCGTCTCGAAGAAGCGCCCGGCACCCGCGCCCGTGATCCGGCCCAGCCGCGGCACCCAGTCCGGCGCCGCCAGCACGTCCAGCGGGTCGATCCGCGCGGCCAGCGAGAGGTAGGAGTTCAGCGCTTTCTCGAACCCCTCGGCGTCCCCGTCCAGCTGGTCCGAGAACAGGGTGGCCGACAGGATGTCAAAGGTCAGTCCCGACATCTCGGTGTCGAGGTTCAGCACCCGCGGGCCCAGATCCAGTCGCCAGCCGTCAACGCGACGGCGCGCGCTGGCGACCATGCGGCCGGTCATGGTGGCCGTGCGCGCCGGGGTAAACAGCGGGGCCAGGATGCGCCGCACCCGTCGCCAGGCCTCGCCCTCGGTCAGCAGCAGACCGTCGGCCAGCATCGGACCCAGCACGCGGCGTTGCAGCGCCCCTTTCTCATAGTTGGCGGCGTTGCCCGACAGGACGTGCCGCACCCCTTCGGGATGACTGACCACCAGGATCTCGCCCAGGGCGGAATCGCCGTGCAGCTGCGGCTCGCGGAAATGCCGCTCCGACCACATGCCCAGCGGATCGCGCCAGCTGACCCACAGGAAGGGGATCAGGCCCAGCGGCCGGGTGCGCCGGGCGGGGGTCCAGGGGCGGAACGTCGGGGAACCGTCGGCCATGACCGGAATCTAGGCCCGTCGGGTGACGGCGGTAAGGCGCCGCGTCAGTTCGCCGCCGCCGGCGTCCACGCCCGCATCTCGGCGATCTCTCGCGTCTGCGTGTCCACGACGGCCTGCGCCATGCGGCGGATTTCCGGGTCGGTCGACTGCGCCAGCGCCACCTGCGCCATCTCCAGCGCGCCCTCATGGTGGGCGATCATCTTGGCGATGTAGGCCTCGTCCACAGTGTCGCCGGACGCGGCGGCCATCTTCGTATGCATCGAGGTCTCGGAGGCGGCGAAGGCGGCGTTCCCCGCGCCCGTCGCGGTGGTATGGCTGGCCGTGTGCGCGGGGCCCGAGACCTCTCCGTCCGTCACCGTGGCGGCGTGGCGCTCGGCCGAGGCGTCGCGCATTGCCTGCTCGACCGGATCGCCGCCGCCCTCGCACGCGGCCAGAAGCAGGACAGGCAGGGCGATCAGCAGGCGCTTCATGGGATCAGCTCCGGGGCGGCAGGGTCGACGACCTCGTGCGGCCGTCGCGGTGGGTCACGGTGGTCGGTGCCCGCTCGCTGTGTGCGGGGATCATCGACGCTACCCGATCATAGATGCGGTTCGTGCCGGCCGACGACGCGGCCTGAACGCACAGGGTGCTCTCGCCCTCGCGGCCCCATGGCGTCTCGACGGTGTCGACCACGTCGTCGCTGCCGTCCACGAACGCGACGATACGCGCCTTCAGGTCGCGGTCCACGCCCATGGCGTAGCTGCCGAAGCTGACCTCGACGTCGCAACCCTCACGAACCGCTGCGGGCTCCATCGTCCCGCACCCGGCCAACGCCACGCCGACCGCCAGGGCCAGGGCGCGGATCACGCCCGGCCCTCGATCCAGTTCGGCATCCAGCTCTCGTGCATCTCGCGCAGGTGGCCCAGCGGGATGCGGAAGAGCTCACCCTTGTCGCCGGCCGAGGCGAAATCCTTGCCCTTGGCGCGGCCCACGACGCTGGCGTGCAGCCCGGCTTCCTGGGCCCTGGCGATCAGGGCGACAGGATCGGCCACGGCGGTCAGGTAGCGGGCCTGGTCCTCGGCGAAGAGCAGGATGTGGGCGTGGGCATGGCTGCTGGCGTCCAGCTCGACGCCGCAGTCGCTGGCCAGCGCCATGTCCGCCGCGGCGCCGATCAAGCCGCCGTCCGACAGGTCGTGCACATTGGTCAGCTCGCCCGCCTCGATCAGATTTCGCACGAAGTCGCCGGTCTTGCGCTCTAGCGCCAGATCCACCGGCGGCGGTGCCCCGTCCTCGCGGCCCAGAACCTCGCGCAGATAGACGGAGGATCCCAGCTCGCCCCGTGTTTCGCCGATCAGGACCAGCACGTCGCCCTCGACCATGCCACCGAAGCCGACGGTGACGTCGTAGTTGGGCAGCAGGCCGACCGCGCCGACGGTCGGGGTCGGCGGAATGGCGACGCCGTTGGTCTCGTTGTAGAGGCTGACGTTGCCGCTCACGACCGGGAAGTCCAGCACGCGGCAGGCCTCGGCCATGCCGTCGATGGCGCGAACGATCTGGCCCATGATTTCGGGCCGCTGCGGATTGCCGAAGTTCAGGTTGTCGGTGATGGCGATGGGACGGCTGCCGACGGCGGTCAGGTTACGCCAGGCCTCGGCGACGGCCTGCTTGCCGCCTTCATAGGGATCGGCCTGGACGTAGCGCGGTGTGCAGTCGCTGGTGACCGCCAAGCCCTTGTCGGTGCCGTGGACGCGCACCACGCCCGCATCGGCACCCGTGGCGCTGTCCTGCAGGGTGTCGGCCATGACGTGACGGTCGTACTGCTCCCAGATCCAGCGCTTGGAGGCCATGTCGGGGCAGCAGACGACGTCCAGCACCGCGTCGGCCCAGCTGTCGGGCGCGGGCACATCCTTCGGATCCAGCCGCGGCTGCAGCTCCGGCTGGACCCAGGGCCGGTCGTACATCGGCGCGTCGTCGAAAAGCGGCGCCAGCGGCACGTCACAGACCACCTCGCCGTGGTGCTTCAGCACCAGCCGGCCGGTGTCGGTCGTCACGCCGATCGTCGCTGCGTCCAGACCCCATTTCCTGAAGATGCGCTCGCCGTCGGCTTCGCGACCGGGCTTCAGCACCGCCAGCATCCGCTCCTGGCTTTCCGACAGCATCATCTCGTACGCCGTCATGCCCTCCTCGCGCTGCGGCACCGCGTCCATGTTCAGCTCGATGCCGACGCCGCCCTTGCCGGCCATCTCGACCGAGGAGGAGGTCAGGCCCGCCGCGCCCATGTCCTGGATCGCGGCGACAGCGCCGGAGGCCATGAGCTCCAGCGTGGCCTCGATCAGCAGCTTCTCGGCGAAGGGGTCGCCGACCTGCACGGTCGGGCGCTTTTCATCCGAGTCCTCGTCGAACTCGGCCGAGGCCATGGTCGCGCCGTGAATGCCGTCACGGCCCGTCTTGGAGCCGAAATAGACGACCGAGTGCCCGGCCGCCGGCGCGGCGGAATAGAAGATGGCGTCCGACTTCGCCAGACCCACGCACATGGCGTTGACCAGGATGTTGCCGTTGTAGCCGCGGTGGAAATTGGTCTCGCCCGCCACCGTCGGCACGCCGACGCAGTTGCCGTAGCCGCCGATCCCCGACACCACGCCCGACACCAGCCGGCGCGTCTTCTCATGCTCCGGGTCGCCAAAGCGCAGGGCGTTCAGCAGGGCGACCGGACGCGCGCCCATGGTGAAGACGTCGCGCATGATCCCGCCCACGCCCGTCGCCGCGCCCTGATACGGCTCGATGTAGGAGGGGTGGTTGTGGCTCTCCATCTTGAAGATGCAGGCGTCGCCGTCGTCGATGTCGATGACGCCGGCGTTCTCGCCCGGACCGCAGATCACCCGCGGGCCGGAGGTGGGGAACTTGCCCAGATGGATCTTCGACGACTTGTAGGAGCAGTGCTCCGACCACATCACGGAGAACACGCCCAGTTCGACGTGGTTGGGCTCGCGGCCCAGCCGGTCGAGGACGACCTGATATTCGTTCGGGGCCAGGCCGTAGTCGGCGGCCAGTTCGGCCATGGTCTTTTGCGGGGCGCTCATGGGCGGGCCTTCTAGCCCGCGTCGCCCCGTCTGTCAGCCGTCCGCCGCGTCCGTGCGCTCGACGCCCGGCTTCAGGCCCAGCGCCAGGATCACAGCGCCCACCAGCACCACGCCGGCCGCGCCCAGCGCGCCGAAGGCGAGCAGCGGATTGCGTTCCTGTTCGGCCACGAAGACGGCGACCAGGCCCCAGGAGATGGGCAGGGGATAGGCCAGAGTGCGGGTTCGCTCCGTCACCCAAAGTCCCAGTAGCGTCACCGCGCCCACGGCCAGCAGCGACCAGAGCACCGGCGGCGCTCCCGCCGGCAGGTCGCCGTTGCCGGTCAGCACCGTCAGCAAATTCACGGGCGACGCCACGGTCAGCCATCCTGCCAACGCCGCCATTGGCCAGACCACGGTCATCCGGTCCCGCTCGAACCGACCGAGGCTCCGGATCAGCGCCGCGTTCCGCACCAGCGGGACGAGCAGCACGATCAGGGAGCCGAAGATGAGCAGGACGGTCACGAGCTCCGCGTCCGCCGCGGCCGCCACGGTCCACCAGCCTATGCCCAGCAGGGCCGCCACCGACGGCCATCCCATGCGCCGGATCAGATCGCTCTCGCCGGTCTGCGGCAGCACCTGCCGGATGGCGTAGATCAGCAGGCCGAGAAAGATCAGGCCCCAGATGGAGAACGCATAGGTCGCGACGCGCAGGTTTTCGTCGGAATCCCGCGAGAACTCGGCCGGGCTCTGGCCCACGCCGGCCGCGTTGATCCCGTAGTTGACGACGATGGCGAACAGGGTCGCCGCCAGCACGATCAGACGACGCGTCTTCTGGGCGGCGGTTGGACGGACGATGGACGACATTCACGGCTCCGCTTGAGGCTTGGCCACACATACGCACGGGAGCGTACGCGGGTTCAGATTTGTTTGCGGTGACGCTGGAACGGGGGCGATTCGCCGCGGTTCTCGCCTCGACGCCCGCAACTCCCCGACGGGCGAAACGAGGAAGAAAAAACATGGCTCAGGAACTGAACACCGGCGTCGACCCGCGCCCGCAGACGACTCCCGCCGGCCTCATGGCCGACCAGGGCCCCGATGCCGAAATGCAGACCCCGACCGGCGACTCGCCGGAAGGCTTCGAGACCGACGAGGTCTCCGCCACACGCGGCCGCGAACAGGGCCTCGGCATGGGCGAGCGCGAGCTGCAGGCCCAGCGCGATCCGGGCGTGGAACTGGCCGCTGATCAGGACGAGATCGAGACGGACGAAGCTGACGAAGACCAGGACGACGTCGCGGAACTGGACGGCGATCTGGCCGTGCAGGGCGACGAGGACGGGTCCGAAGAGACCGGCTCCGGCGTCTGAGCCGATGAATGCCCCGGACCGCGTCAGCGGTCCGGGCTCTCGTCGGTGTCGACGTCGTTGACCGTCACCCGCACGTCCCCGTCGTAGGCGAAGACGCGCGTCGCATGGTGTTCCTGGCCGGTGGTCCAGTTGCTGGCACCGTAGCCGGTGTAGACGACCGTAGTGTTGGTGCCGACGTTGATCGCGCTCTCCGTCCGACCCACCCGCGACGGGTCTGTCGAGACGACCACGAAGGCGTCGCCGGGCCGCGGCCGGAACTGCACCGAATAGACCGGTCCACGGCTGAACCAGTCCGAGTCGACGAAGGTCCGGGTCTCCCGGCCCTCCGCGTCCAGAACGCTCACACGCGGGGAGAAGATTCGGTCGTAGCCCAGCATCCCGCCCACGATCAGGGTCTTGTCGTCGAGGTCGGCCGGCAGGGCGTAGACGACGTAGGGGCCGGCACCGCCTGCTTGCGCCAGGCACGGTGACCCTCCGCCCAGCGGAGTGGAGACGACGTGCACGGCCGTCTCCTTTTTCGGCGTCAGGCTGACGGTCCGCGCAAGGTCGGGCGCGGTGTCGCAGTCGGTTCTATCCCATGCCAGCAGCGGCGGCGGCGGGGGTTCGACAGTGGTGACGCAGGCCGCCAGCAACGGCGTCAGCGCGAGCGGGAGCAGAGCACGCATAGGCATCACCGCAGCAACTGCGCCGAGGTCTCGGCGACCCGGGCCATGGCGTCCTCGATGCCGGCGGCCAGACGATTTGGGTCTTCGAGCAAGGCGCTGCGGTTGTTGAAGAAGAACTCCGGGTTCGGCGGGATCGTGATCACGCCCTCCACGACGTTCAGCGGATTGTAGACGATCTGGTTTTCCATCAGCAGGGCACCGTCGGAAACTCGCACCAGCTTCACCTTGGCCCAGACGTAGGGGCGGAAGGGCTGACCGGCACCTGGCGACATGTAGCCGTATTCCACGACCGCCACGTCCAGATAGGCGTCCACGCCTTCGGGGGCACCGGAATGGCTCGGCAGCCAGTCGCGCTTGGCGCGGGCCGCGCCCGGCAGGAGGGCGACGTTGTATCCTTCCTGTCCGATCTCCCGGATCAGCAGGGTCTCCAGCTGGCCTTCAGCGTCGAAGGCCACGCCTTGCAGTGCCTCGTTCACGGCACCCTGGCGCTCCGATTGAATCCCGGCGTCGACCAGGGCTCCGATCAGGCCAAAGTTCGATCCCACCGACGCCACCTCATAGGCGATGGCCTTCTCCGGCAAGGCGTCGTCGATGATGACCAAGCGGTCGACCTGCGCGGTGGCGCGGTCATAGGGCGTGGCGACGTACGGATCGGCGCACGCGCTCAGGCACAGGGCCCCGACGAGGCCCAGCAGCTTCAATTTCATTGGTTACTCCCCCAGAACAACCGGGAGATGGGAACAACGGCCGCTTGTCTCTGTCAATCAGCGGTTTCCCGCCGCGTAGAGTCACGTCCCGCGCGTCACGCCGCGTTGAGCACACTCTGGAACAGCACTGCCCCGTCGGCCGAACCCAGCTCGGCCTCGAAGGCCCGGTCGGGGTGAGGCATCATGCCCAGCACATTGCCGCGCGCGTTCTGGATGCCGGCGATGTCGGCCACCGAGCCGTTCGGGTTGTCGACGTAGCGGAACACCACCTGACCCTCGCCCTCGATGCGGGCCAGGGTCTCGGCGTCGGCGAAGTAGTTACCGTCGCCATTGCCCTGGGTCATGACGACCTCGCGCTGGCCCTGATAGCCCGAGGTGAAGCGGGTCTGGCCGTTGGCGACGGTCAGGCTGATGGGCTTGCAGACGTACTTCAGCCCGGCGTTGCGGAGCAGGGCCCCGGGCAGCATTCCGGCCTCGCACAGGATCTGGAAGCCGTTGCAGATCCCCACGACCGCGACGCCGTCGTCGGCGGCTTTTCTGACCGCCTGCATGATCGGCGACTGCGCCGCCATGGCCCCGCAGCGCAGATAGTCGCCGTAGGAGAAGCCGCCCGGCAGGACAATCAGGTCGAGGCCCGACGGCAGTTCGGTCTCGCCGTGCCAGACCATTTCGACCCTCTCGCCGGTCGACCGTTCGACGGCCACCTTGCAGTCGCGATCACAGTTGGACCCGGGGAAGACGATGACGGCAGCGCTCATGGCGCGGGCGTGTAGCAGGGTTCGCGCCAGATGTCAGGGCGCCGCCGCGCGCCGATCATGACCCCGTTTTCACTTCAACGGCTCCGCCCCGGGCGCCACTCTGCGCGCAAGGACCCGGAGCCCCGAATGACCCGAACCTTCGCTGCCGTCGCCGCCGGCGTGTTGCTCGCCTCGGCCGCAACGGGCTCCGCGGCCCAGGACCCTGACTGGGCCGACCCGGCTGCGATCCGTGCCTCCGGGCACGCGGCGGAGCCCCTGCCGGCCGGACTTCTGGCCGCCTACGAAATGCGGGACGCCGAGGCGGCGGATCACCTCGGCCGCTTCCTCGCCACGTCCCCGACCGACGTCGTCGCCCGGCGGACGGCGATGTCAACGCTTGCCGTGGTTCACCTGCGCAATGGGGCCTACGCTGAGGCGGCGACGCTGCTCGAGGCCGCGCTGGCGGATTTCGCGCCCGGATCGGACGAGCGGCGGGGCGTTGAGCAGACCCTTGCGGTGGCCCGCGCGCTGGGCGGGGTACCGCCCCAGACCCGGGCACCCCTGAGGCCGGGATCGGTCGCCTTCACCCGCGATCTCGCGGGCCTGCCGCGCGTGCCGCTGACCATCAACGGCCAGATTCGGGAGTACGTCTTCGACACCGGCGCCAACCTGTCGGTCGTAACCGAGACCCAGGCGCGAGAGCTGGGGCTGGAGATGCGGGGTGAGACCGCCGGCGTCGGCAGCATCACGCAGGAGGCCGCCCCCGCACATATCGGCGTGGCCCGTACCCTGACGATCGGCGACCTGCAGTTCCACGACGTCGTTTTTCTGGTGATGCCGGACGCCAGCCTCAGCTTCGCCAACGGCGCCTACGTCATTCCCGGCATCCTCGGCTTTCCGGTCATCTCGCGGCTGGAGCGCGTGACGGTGGCCGACGGCCGGGTGGCCTGGGCCCCCAGCGCCGGTCCGGCGGCCGACAGGGACCTGTTCGTGTCCGGCCTGACGCCCCGGGTCTATGGCCACGTGGCCGGGGGGGCACCGGTGCCCTTCGCTCTCGACACCGGGGCGAACCGGACCAGCCTGCGCCCGGTCGCGCTCGAGACCCGACCCGACCTGGCAGGCGGAGCCGTGGCCCGGACCCGCACCGTCGGCTCGGCGGGCGGCACGCAACAGGTCGAGGGGCGTCGCCTGTCCTTGCTGACCTTGCGTTTCGATGCGGTCGAGGTGACGCTCTCCGGCGTCGACGTGGCCGAAGAGAGTTCGGGTGGCGACGACGTGCACGGGCGGCTGGGCCAGGACGTGCTGTCGCGCGGTTACGTCATCGATTTTCCCGGGGGCGACTTCGCCCTCATGTCCGACGCGGAGAGCCCGGAATGAGACCCTTCGCCTTGCTCGCCCTGTTCGTCGCGCTCGCGATCGCGGTCCCCGCCGCCGCCCAAACTCAGATGACGGTGCGCGAGTTCAACCAGATCGCGGCGGACGCGCCTCGGGACGCCTCGGCCTTTCTCAGACCGTCGGTCCGGCGCGCTGCCTCTGCCGTGGAGGACGCGTTTGAGGCGGCCCGCGCGGAAGAGGCCGCGGCCCGCCGCGCCGGGCGCACCCCGCCCTTCTGTCTGCCGGCGCGGATCAGGCTCTCCCCGGACCAGATCGTGACCCGAATGGCGGCCGTTCCTGCCTCCCGCCAGAACCAGTCACTGACCCAGGCCGTCCGGGCCTGGATGGTCGAACGCTTCCCCTGCCGCTGACCGGCCTCAGTCCTCGCCCGTGTTCTCGTAGGTCGCGGTGATCGACGCCGTCGCCAGGGTGTGGAAATGCAGGTTGAAGCCGTATTTGGCCCCCGAGTCCTCCGGGGTGACGGGCAGCCGGTCCACATCCACGGCGAACACCGTGAAGACATAGCGGTGCGGACCGTGGCCCGGCGGCGGGGCGGCCCCGCCGAAGCCGGGCTCCCCGAAGTCCGTCCGCCCCTCGACCGCGCCGTCGGGCAGGGGGCCGCCGGCCGCGATCTCGCTGACGTCGGCCGGGATGTTGGCCACCGTCCAGTGCCAGAAGCCGCTGCCCGTCGGCGCGTCGGGGTCAAAGCATGTGATCGCGAACGACTTCGTCCCCTCCGGCGCGCCGGACCACGCCAGATGCGGGCTGGTGTTGCCCTTCGCCTGCACCTGGTCGTCGGGCAGCGTCCCGCCGTCGGCGAGATCGGTCGAGGTCAGGGTGAAGGTCATGGCGGGCTCCCGGCTGTCGTGGTCCGGGAGCAACGTGCCTCAGCCGATCTCGATGCGGTAGCTTTCGATCACCGTGTTGGCCAACAGGGTGTCGCACATGCGCTTGACCTCGGCCTCGTCGGGCTCGGCCATGTCGAACTCGATCAGCTTGCCGACACGGGCATTGGTGACGCCGGTCCAGCCCAGGCCGTTCAGGGCACCCTCGACGGCCTTGCCCTGCACGTCCAGCACGCCCGGCTTCAGGAAGACGTGAACCTTGACCTTCGCCATCAGTGCAGTCCCCCCTGAATCACCGTCGGCATGCCCTTCATGATGCCCAGGCGGCGCGCCACCTCGGTGTAGCTTTCGATCACGTCGCCCAGATCGCGGCGGAAGCGGTCCTTGTCCAGCTTGTTGCCAGTGGCGGTGTCCCACAGCCGGCAGCTGTCCGGGCTGATTTCATCGGCCAGGATGATGCGGCTGAAGTCGTTCTCCCAGACCCGGCCGAACTCGATCTTGAAGTCCACCAAGGTGATGCCGACGCCGGCGAACAGACCCGACAGATAGTCGTTGACCCGCACCGTCATGGCCAGGATGTCGTCCAGCTCCTGGGTGTTGGCCCAGTTGAAGGCCGTGATGTGCTCCTCGGTGACCATCGGGTCGTTGAGCTCGTCCTTCTTGTAGTAGAATTCGATTATCGAGCGGGGCAGGGGGGTGCCCTCCTCGATGCCCAGGCGCTGGCTCATCGAGCCCGCCACCACGTTGCGGCACACGACCTCCAGCGGGATGATCTCGCACTCGCGGATCAGCTGCTCGCGCAGGTTCAGGCGCTTGATGAAGTGGTTGGTGACGCCGATCCCGTTCAGCTTGCTCATGATGAACTCGCTGATCTGGTTGTTGACGACGCCCTTGCCTTCCAGCGTTGCCTTCTTCTGGGCGTTGAAGGCGGTCGCGTCGTCCTTGAAGTACTGGATCAGGGTGCCTGGCTCGGGACCCTCGTACAGGATCTTGGCCTTGCCTTCGTAGATCTTCTTGCGTTTCACGTTCATGTCGGTCCCGATCGGACGGCGGCGTCCCGGAAACGCGGATCGCGCGCCGCCGGAATGGGCGAAGGCGGCGGGCAGCGGATTCGGGCGTCGGGGGAGGATAGGTCGCCGCACCCCTTAAACGAAGCGGCCCTGCGACACAATTCCGCGCTTTCGGGGCGCGGCACCGACTTCGGTTGCGTTGGGCCGGGGACGGGCTATAGACGCCCCATCGCGCGGCCTCGCCCGCGCCTCACGGAGCTTGCGTACGCGGATGACCACCTTCGACGATCGGGAAAAGGGCTTCGAGTCCAAGTTCGCCCTCGATCAGGAGCAGGAATTCAAGGCCATGGCCCGGCGCAACAAGCTGCTGGGGCTGTGGGCGGCCGAGAAGATGGGCCTGTCTCCGGAGAGCGCCGAGGACTACGCCAAGGCCGTCGTTCGCGCCGACTTCGAACAGCCGGGCGAAGAGGACGTGTTCCGCAAGATCGCCGGCGACTTCAAGGGCGCGGGAATCACCGCCTCGGAAGGTGAAATCCGCTCCAAGATGGACGAACTGGCCTCTATCGCCCGCGACGAGATCCGCGCCGGCGCCTGACGGTCGGTCCCGGCAGAAATCGAAAAGGCCGCGGTCGGCGTGACCGCGGCCTTTTCCTTTGGCGCGAGGGAGGCCCGCGCCGGGTCCGGGACCGCCTCCTCCTCAGGAGCGGCCCCGGACGAACGCCGTCAGTTCGGCATCACGACCGTGTCGATCGCGTGGATCACGCCGTTCGTGGCGGCCACGTCGGCGGTGACGACGCGCGAGGTGTTGCCGGCCTCGTCGGTCAGGGTGACCGTGCCGTCGACCACGCGGGCGGTCAGCGTGCCGCCCTCGACCGTGGTCAGGGTGGCCGAACCGCCGCCCTGCTGGATCTGCTGGGTCAGCGCCGCGGCGTCCACCCGACCCGGGACCACGTGATAGGTCAGGATCTTGGTCAGGTCGGCCTTGCCGGCCGGGGCCATCAGGGATTCGCGCGTGGCGGCCGGCACCTTCTCGAAGGCGGCGTTGGTCGGCGCGAAGACGGTGAACGGACCCGGACCCGACAGGGTCTCGCCCAGCTCGGCGGCGGTCACGGCCGAGACGAGGGTCGAGAAGTCGCCGTTGCCTTGGGCCACGGCAACGATGTTGCCGGTGGCGGCGGGGGCTTCGGCGGTCATCGCGCCGTCAGTGGCGGCGGTGGTCGCGTCGGTGGCGGGAGCCTCTTCGGTAGAGGGCGAGCAGGCGGCCGCCAGCAGGGCGGCGGCGGACACGGCGGCAAAGCCGGCGAAACGGATGGACATGTGAATTCTCCTGAGCGGCCGCGTTCATCGCGGCGTCCGGGAATTACTGACGGGGGCCGGAAAGGATGCGTCGCCGATCACGAAATCCGGCGCGACATGTGACCGCAGGGGTGGCTAGCGTGTTCCCAACTCGTAGGTTTGGGTCATGGTGGCGTCGTTCGCGGGCGACCCGTCGCGATGCACCCACCTCGTCGCACGCAGAATGCACTGAGCGGCCGCGACGTTCTGCCGGGACGTGGCAGGTGTGGGGTTCATGTGTTCACAGTCTCCCACGACTCGACCGTTCGAAATTCTGCACCGCATCTCCAGAGACTGGCGCGGTTCTGTCTGGGTACGCCTCGCGCAACGATCGCGTGCCGCCGCGCTTGGGAACTGTACACTCAGTCCACTCGGTGGCGGTGGGTCCTGACGGGGCTCATCCAGAATGAGCATAAGCGCCACGAACAGCCACAGCATGGTCAGCCTCCGAACACTCGCCGAAACACGGTGTCGACGTGTTTGGTGTGATAGCCGAGGTCGAATAGCGCCTCCAGCTCCGGACCCGACAGCGTGACGCGGGGATCGGCCTTCAGGAAGTCCAGGAACACCCCCTCGCCGCGCCAGACCTTCATGGCGTTCTCCTGCACGGCCGCATAGGCGTCCTCGCGGCTGACGCCCGCATGGGTCAGGGCCAGCATGACGCGCTGGGAGAAGACCAGCCCGCCCAGGCGGTCCAGGTTCTTGCGCATGGTCTCCGGATAGACGTTCAGCCGCTCGATCACCCCGGCGAGCCGGTGCAGGGCGAAGTCCAGGTGGATGCTGGCGTCCGGGCCGATACCGCGCTCGACCGAGGAGTGGCTGATGTCCCGCTCGTGCCACAGGGCGACGTTCTCCATCGCCGGCACGACGGCTGAGCGCACCAGACGCGCCAGGCCGGTCAGGTTCTCGGTCAGGATCGGGTTGCGCTTGTGCGGCATCGCCGAAGAGCCCTTCTGGCCCTTGTCGAAGAACTCTTCGGCCTCCAGCACCTCGGTGCGCTGCAGATGGCGGATCTCGGTGGCCAGCCGTTCGATGGAGCTGGCGACAACGCCCAAAGCCGCGAACCAGGCGGCGTGCCGGTCCCGCGGGATCACCTGGGTCGAGACCGGCTCGACCTGAAGCCCCATCTTTTGCGCGACGTATTCCTCGACCGCCGGATCCACGTTGGCGAAGGTGCCGACGGCGCCGGAGATGGCGCAGGTCGCGATCTCCTCGCGCGCCACGACCAGGCGGCGGCGGGCGCGCTGGAACTCGGCGTGATAGCCGGCCAGCTTCAGGCCGAAGGTCACCGGCTCCGCGTGGATGCCGTGGCTGCGGCCGACGCAGACCGTATCCTTGTGCTCCTTCGCCCGCGTCTCCAGCGCCGCCAGCACCCGGTCCACGCCGCCCAGCAGCAGGTCGGTGGATCGCGCCAGCTGGACCGCGAAACAGGTGTCCAGCACGTCGGACGACGTCATGCCCTGGTGCAGGAAGCGCGCCTCCTCGCCGACGGTCTCGGACACGTGGGTCAGGAAGGCGATGACGTCGTGCTTGGTCGTGCGCTCGATCTCGTCGATGCGGTCGGCGTCCCAGACCACGTCCTTCCCCTTGGCCCAGATCGCCTCGGCCGCGTCCGTGGGGATCACGCCGAGTTCGGCCATCTTCGTCGCGGCGTGCGCCTCGATCTCGAACCAGATCGCGTACTTGGTCTCCTGCGACCAGATGGCGACGGCTTCGGGGCGGGAATAACGGCTGATCATGGGCGCGGGGTGTCAGGGGCGGGGCCGCCCGAGTCAAGCGCCGCTTGTGGATGGGGCCCGCAATCTCGGGTGTCGCCGGCTGGTCGGGCGACGCCCCGGAAGCTATGCCGGGCCTCTCAAGTCAACGGAGGTCGCGGCGGTGGAACTGATCCTGGGCAATCTGGAGTTCTCGACCTGGTCGCTGCGTCCCTGGCTGGTGCTGAAGCGCTGCGGTGCCGACTTCGCCGTCACCGAGATCCCGCTCTACGGCGGCGACTGGAAGGAACGGCTGGCCGAGGTGTCGCCGTCCGGCAAGGTCCCCCTGTTGAAGGTGGACGGCGAGACCATCTGGGACTCGCTGTCGATCAGCGTCTGGGCCGCGGAGCGCTATCCCGAGGCGAAGCTGTGGCCCGCCGATCCGCACGCCCGCTGGCTGGCGCGTTCGGTAACCTGCGAGATGCACTCGGGCTTCATGGCCCTGCGCACCGACTGTTCGATGGGGCCGGACGCCGACGGCGTGATCCACACCATGGTCGGGCCCGACCGCGCCCCGCCGCCCCAGGGCGAGGCCGTGGCCGCCGACGTGCGGCGCCTGGTCGAGATATTCCGCACCATGCGCGCCCGCTTCGGGGCCGGCGGACCGTACCTGTTCGGCGAATGGTCGATCGCCGACGCCTTCTTCACCCCGGTGGCGGCGCGGATCCGCCACTACCAGATCGATCTGGCCGCTCACGGCGACGACGGCGTGGCCGGAACCTATTGCGAGGCCCTGCTGGACCAGCCGCATTTCCACGAATGGGTCGCCCTGGCCACAGGCCCGCGTTAACCGCTTCACCGAACGGCGTTTTAAGGGAACGGCCCCCAAGGTGCCGCATTGAGGGCGCGAGGTCCCTAGCGTCCGAACTTGGAGCCGACCATGCGCCCGCCGCTCGATCCCCGCAGCGCCTCCCCCGCCGCCACGGCCGGCATGAGCGTGCTGGTGGCGGTTCTGGTCGCCTGCTGCCTCTCGGCGATCCTGCTGACCAGCCTGATCTAGAACGTCAGGGTCGGCTGGACCGGCGGGATTGCCTCCGTCGGCTGACCGTCGACCGGCGGCGTCACCGGCTGCGGCGGTTCCGGCACGAAATCCAGCGTCAGCGGCACGCCGTCCGCGCCCGAGGCCAGCGCGTCCAGCGTCTTCAGCGGCCGTCCCTGGATGCGCTGATAGACCCAGTAGGCCGCAACCACCTTCTCGACGTAGTCGCGCGCCTGCGGCACGTCGATCGTCTCGATCAGCAGCAGGGGGTCGGCGTCTGGTCCCAGTTTGCGGATCGCGCCCAGCATCGGCCCGGGCCCGGCGTTGTAGGACGGCACGACGCGCAGCAGGTCACCCTCGAACGCCGTCAGTCCCAGCATGCGCAGGATGTAGCCTTGGCCCAGGCGCATGTTCAGAGGCGCCTCCCACAGGCGCCTGGGGTTCGAGATATAGCCGCGGTCGCCGGTCATCTCGGCGGCCGTCGTCGGCATCACCTGCATCATGCCGTAGGCGCCCGCGCTGGACACGGCGCGGGCGTTGAACCCCGTCTCCTTGCGGGCGATGGCGTAGACCAGAGACCGCTCGATGGTGAAGCCGCCCTCCGGCTGTACGTCCGGGATCGGATAGCGGCGCGCGTCGATCCGCTCGGCCTCGCTGTTGCGCGGCGTCAGCTGCGTCGCCAGGACGCGTCCGAGTCCGCGCCACATCAGGGCGTCGTCCGGGCTGCGTGCGTCGCGCCAGCCGCGCGCGTATTCCACCCGCGCGTCGGCGGTACGTCCGACCTCCAGCAGGGCCACCGTGCGCCGCGCCTGCGGATCGCGCTCGACGAACCGCTGCAGCGCCTCGACGGTCAGGCCCTCGGGCAGGACGTCGAACTCGGGCGTCGCCACGACCTGGCCGGAGTAGGGCTGGGGCCCCGATCCCAGATTTTCGATGATGGGCTCCACGCCCAGCTGCCGCAGGGCGATCTGGCCGTAGAAGGTGGCTGGCCATCGGGCCGACAGGCGCAGAAGCGGCTGGACCATGTGCGGCCTCCCGGCGCGGGCCGCGGCGCGTGAGGCCCAGAACGCGGCTCCGGCTCGCACCCAGGCGTCCTCGACCGGGTTCTCCGCCACCCGCTCGAAGGCCAGATAGGATTCCTCGTAGCGGCCCAGCCGCCAGGCCGACAGACCGGCGGTCCACCAGTCCCCGATCGCCACGCCGGTGTCATAGGCACCGATCAGGTTCTCGGCATTGAAGGCAATGCGGGCGGCCTTGCCGGCGTCGGACCCGGCCTCGGATTCCACACCGCGCGGGCGGCGCGGCTCCGGGGCTCCGTCGGGTCGCCGCCGCATGGCCAGGGCATAGGCGCGCGGCGCTTCGGGAAGATCGGCATATTCCTCCAGCCACGCGCTCAGCTCCTCGAACGTCGCCGCGTGGTCCTCGTGGAACAGCCGCTCGAACTCGATCGTGCCCAGCAGAATCCGGTCGCCCGCCGCACGCGCCGTGTCGCGCGCCATGTCCAGATCTCCGCGCCGCAGCGCGTCGAAGGCATTGGTGTAGCTCAGACGGTCGGACGGGCTCAGCGCGCTGATCTGGGCCAGGGCGGGCGCGCCCGAGGCGAGGACGGTCGCCGCGAACAGGCCGGCGGCGAGTCGTCGGATCATGGCGGCCCTCCCCGGACGGTGTGGCGACGCGTCCCGATACGGGCGCTTCGTGGTCAACATGCGCACCGGGCGGCAACTTGGGCGCCAACCTCGACGATCCGAGGAATTCCCGCCCGAATGGGGCGGTTTTGAGTCACGACGTCGCGTCGAACTGCGCGGCGACCTCCAACAGGTCGGCCCAGACTTCGCGTTTGGCCTGCGGCTGGCGCAGAAGGAAGGCCGGATGCAGCGTCGGCATCACAGCCGCCGAGACGTCGCCCTCGGCCAAGCGCCACTCACCCCAGACCCCGCGGGAACGCGTGATTCCCTCGTCGCTCTTCAGGACTTGCCGCGCGGCCGCGGCCCCCAGGGTCAGCACCACCTTCGGCCGGATCAGCTCGAACGTCCGCTCCAGAAACGGCGCGCAGATCGCCTGCTCCTCCGGGGTGGGCGTGCGGTTCCCGGGCGGCCGCCAGTAGACGGTGTTGGTGATGAAGGCGCGGCTCGTCAGGCCTGCGGCCTCCAGCATGCGGTCCAGCAGCTGCCCCGCCTTGCCGACGAAGGGTTGTCCGCGCGCGTCTTCCTCGGCACCCGGCCCCTCGCCGACGATCAGCAGGCCACCCGCCGGGTCGCCGCGTCCGAACACGGCCTTGCGCGCGCCCATTGTCGACAGCGGGCAACCGGCGAAGGCGGCGATCGCCGCCTCCAGCTGTTCCAGATCCAGCGCGGCGCCCGCCGCGCGCCGCGCGTCCGCGACCGCCTCGGCCACGCCACTGGTCGTCGCGACCCGCAGCGGCACGGACGCACCGGCCGCCGGTCTGTTCGGCGTGGCAGGCGGCGTGATCGGCCGCAGCCTGTCGACGGGCGCGTCGCCGAAACAGGCGTCGACCCCCGCGTCGGCCCAGAAGGCCATCAGCGCTTCGACGGCGCGCGAGTCGGCGGCGGGGGCGATCATCGGCCTCAGGACTAGTCCTTGACCGTCCCTGCGTCACCTCCCGATAAGGGACCAAAGACCATGGCGACGACGAGGAAACCCCAGGAATGACCGAAGACGTGCGCGAAGGCGGGGCGAAGACGGCGTGGCAGGACGCGGTGATCGACCGCCTGCCCCCGCTGGAGGCGATGAACGGCGTCGAGCGCGAGGTCATGGAGTACGACGTCGTGATCGTCGGTGCCGGTCCCGCGGGCCTGTCCGCCGCCATCCGTCTGAAGCAGAAGGCCGCCGCCGACGGCAAGGAGATCAGCGTCGCCGTGCTGGAGAAGTCGGCCGAGATCGGCGGACACATCCTGTCGGGCGCCGTCATCGACCCGAAGGCCCTGAACGAGCTCTTCCCCGACTGGAAGGCGCGCGGCGCGCCGCTGGAGACGCTGGTCACCAAGGACCGCTTCCTTCTGCTCGGCCCGGCGGGACAGGCCGAGGTGCCGATGCCGCTGCTGCCGCCGATCATGCACAACGACGGCTGCTACATTGCCTCCCTGGCCAACGTCACGCGGTGGCTGGGCGAACAGGCCGAGGCGCTCGGCGTCGAGGTCTATCCCGGCATGGCCGCCAGCCACGTCGTCTGGGAGGACGAAACCGGTCGCGTGAAGGGCGTTGTGGCGGGCGTCTTCGGCATCGACCGCGAGGGCAAGCCGACCGACGACTTCCAGCCCGGCATCGAGCTGCACGGCAAATACGTCTTCATCGCCGAGGGCGTCCGCGGCTCGCTGGCCAAGACCGTCATGGCGCGTCACGGCCTGTGCGCCGAGGCTGAGCCCCAGAAGTTCGGCATCGGCCTGAAGGAGCTGTGGCAGATCCCGGCGGAGAAGCACCAGCCGGGTCTGGTCCAGCACACCACCGGCTGGCCGCTGGACGAGAACACCGGCGGCGGCAGCTTCATGTACCATTTCGGCGACCGCTACGTGGCCATCGGCTATGTCGTGCACCTGAACTACAGGAACCCGTGGCTGTCGCCGTTCGACGAGTTCCAGCGCTTCAAGCACCACCCCGCGGTCGCCGAGCATCTGGAGGGCGGCACGCGCGTCTCCTACGGCGCCCGCGCCATCACCGAGGGCGGCTTCCAGTCGGTGCCGAAACTGGCCTTCCCGGGCGGTGCCCTGATCGGCTGCTCGGCCGGCTTCGTGAACGTGCCGCGCATCAAGGGCAGCCATAACGCCATGAAGACCGGTATGCTGGCCGCCGACGCCGCGTACGACGCCGTCATGGCCGGCCGCGCGGGCGACGTGCTGGACGCCTACCAGACCGCCTATGAAACCAGCTGGGTGGCGAAGGAGCTGAAGCTCGTTCGCAACGCCAAGCCCTATCTGTCGAAATTCGGCACCACGCTCGGTGGTGCCGTCGGCGTGCTGGAAATGTGGCTGGGCTCCCTGACCGGCCTGACCGTCCCGTGGACCATGAAGCACGGCAAGACCGACGCCGCGGCCACCGGCCTGGCCAAGGATCACAAGCCGATCGCTTATCCGAAGCCGGACGGAAAGCTGTCCTTTGACAAGCTCAGCTCGGTCTTCGTCTCCAACACCAACCACGCCGAGGATCAGCCGGCGCACCTGAAGCTGCTGGATCCTTCGATCCCGATCCGCGTGAACCTGCCCAAGTACGGAGAGCCCGCGCGTCTCTACTGCCCGGCGGGGGTCTATGAGGTGCTGTACGACGAGGACGGCAAGTCCAATCCGCGCTTCCAGATCAACGCCCAGAACTGCGTCCACTGCAAAACCTGCGACATCAAGGACCCGTCGCAGAACATCGTCTGGACCACGCCCGAAGGGGGCGGCGGGCCGAATTATCCGAACATGTGAGGCCGGCGCGGTGGCCGGCCTTGCGGTCGCCGCGGAAAGGCGGTTCGGTGCGCGCATGACCGCACGCGCCCTGCATCTCGCCTTCGCCTCGACGCTGATCCTGACCGCCCCGGCGTGGGCGCAGGAGGTGCCGACGCCGGGACCGGGCGCGCCGGACCTCGTCGTGCCGCCGCGGAACCCGCCGCCCTTGCCGGGCATGCCGGTAGAAACCCAGGACGGCCTCCCGCCGCCACCGCCGGCAATTCCGGAAATCTGGGCCCCGGCGCCGACGGACGACCAGGGGCGCTCCGCCTACGGCCTCTTCCTCGCCGGCCGTCTGGCCGCCGCGCGCGGTGACGCCGGCGACGGCGCGGTCTATCTGCGCCGCGCCCTGATGCTGACGCCGGAGCAGCCTGCGGTGCGCGACCAGGCCTTTGCCACCAATCTGCTCGGCGGCGACCTCGCCTTCGCGGGCCGGGTGACGCCGGAGGGTGAAGACGTCCCGGCGCTTGTCACCGAGGCCGGACGCCTGGTCACCGTCGTGCAGACGCTGGACCGCGGCGACGCCCGCGGTGCGCTGGCGTCGATCGACGCCCGCCCGATCGCCCGCCCGCATGCCCGGGCCGGTCGTCTGCTCACGCCGTGGCTCGCCGCTGCGGCGGGCGACTGGGACCGGGCGCTGACCCCCGTCGCCGCGCTGGGGCCGGACTCGACCACCCTGTTCCTGCGTGCCGACCGCGCCCGAATGCTGGAGATCCGCCGTCGTCACCGCGAGGCTGAGGTGGAGTGGGCCGTGGTCCTCGGCACCAATCTGGGCCGTCGCCTGTTCGCGCTCGATTACGGCACCTTTCTGGAACGCCGCGGCCGCCGGGCCGAGGCGGTGACTTTCTACGACACGGAGATCGCCCGCGGCGACGCCGACGCGCGTCTGGCGTCTGCCCGCGCCCGCGCCGCTTCGCGCGGCCGTCCACCCGCGGTGATCAATCCCGGTCAAGGAGCCGCCGGCGCCCTGACCGCCGCCGCCTTGCAAGCCAGTGCCGAGGGACAGTACGAGTTCGCCGCCGTCTACCTGCGGCTGGCCCAGGACCTGGCGCCGTCCGATCTCACCCTGCTGAACCTCGGCGATGCCCTGATGCAGGCCGGGCTGGAGGGGCCGGGCCGCGATGTGCTTGCCGGCATCTCCACCGCCGACCCCTCGCTGTACGCCTCGGCCCAGCTGTCGATCGGCGAGAGCCTGACCCGAGAGGGCGAGCACGAGGCGGCCTTGGCGCCGTTGAGTCGTGCGGTCGGCGCCGCGCCGGGCGCGCCGGGCGCTGCCCTCGCCCTTGCCCAGCGCCTGGTTCATCTGGACCGCCACGCCGAGGCGCTGGAGGTCCTGTCCGGTCCCGCCTTCGCCCAGGGCGCGACGCCGCCCGCCGCGCTCCGCACCCGGGCCGTCGCGCTGCGCGCCCTCGATCGCAACGCCGAGGCTGAGGCGGCGCTGGAAGCGGTTCTGCTGACCGAACCCGAGGATCCGGAGGCGCTCAGCCTTCTGGGCGCTCTCTGGCTGGACGACCGCCGGGTGGAGGAAGGGGCCGCCCTCATCACCCGCGCCGCCGCCGTCGATCCGGAGGACGTGACCGTCCAGGGTGCCCTCGGCTGGTCGCAGTACCGCCAGGGCCTGTTCGACGATGCGGTCCTGACGCTGGAGGCTGCGGTTGACGCCCGCCCGGCCGACGCCGTCGTCAATGATCACCTCGGCGACGCCTACTGGCAGGTTGGCCGACGGCGCGAGGCCCGATTCCAGTGGTCGCGCGCCCTGACCCTCGACCCGGGCGTCGATCTGGAGGCCGCCCTGCGCCGCAAGCTGGAGGACGGCCTGCCCGCCGAAAGCGCGGGAGGCTGAGGTCGTGCGCCTGCGCGCCTTCGCTCCGGCCAAGGTCAATCTGTTCCTCCACGTGGCTCCGCCCCGGGCGGACGGCAAGCATCCGCTGGTCGGCCTGACAGCCTTCGCCGACGTCGGCGACGTTCTGACGGTGGATCCGGACGGCCCGCCCGGCCTGCGCGTCGAAGGACCGACGGCCGAAGGCGTCCCCACCGGGCCCGACAACCTCGTCTCACGCGCGCTCTCGGCCTTCTCCGTCGCGACCGGCGTCGACGCGTCGGGTCTGTCCATCGTCCTGGACAAGCGCCTCCCGTCCGCCGCCGGCATCGGCGGCGGCACCTCCGACGCGGGGGCGGCCCTGCGCCTCGCGCGCGCGGCGCTTGCACCCGAAGTGCCCGACGCCCTTCTCCTGGGAATTGCCGCAGACCTCGGTGCGGACGGCCCCATGTGCCTGTTCCCCCGCGTCGCCTGGACCGAGGGACTGGGCGATATCCTCACGCCCGAGCCCCGCTTGCCGCCGTTGTACGGTGTGCTGGTCAACCCGGGCGTGCCGGTGGCGACGGGCCGGGTCTTCACCGCCTATGACGCCGGCCTCATGCGGCAGGCGGACCGCCCCCCGCCGCCCGTCGACTGGTCGCCGGAGTCGGTCGTCGACTGGCTCGCCGGATTGCGGAACGATCTCCAGTCGGCCGCGGAAGCCCTGCACCCCGAGGTCGCGGACGCCCGCCGGACGTTTGAGGCTCACGACGACGTGGTTCTGATACGGATGAGCGGGTCCGGGGGCACGATCTTCGGCCTGTGTCGGGACGCTGCCTCCGCTGCGAGCGTGGCAGGTGACGTTTCGGCCGACCAGAACGAGTGGTGGGTCGCCCCTGTGGTTCTCCACGATATGACGGGTGCAGCGACGCCAATTCCGGCGAGCTGACGGCCGAAGCACGGCGCATCCGCCCATATCACGCCCCGATCACGGCGATGTCAGGGTCATGTCGTGCCGACGGATACTGGCCCGGAACTGAACGGGAAATGAACGCATTGCTTTGAGAGCTTCCCCGGACTGGGGGCTGTCCCAAGTGTTTCTCCCCGAACCTTGGCTGTTCACTCTCGAAGGAGATCGACATGCTTAAGACCCGTCTGATGACCGCCGCGGCCGCCGTGGCCCTGTTCGCCGCCCCTGCCGCCTTCGCGCAGGAGGTTCCGGTGCCGCAACCGACGACCCCGAGCCAGGATCCGGCCCAGACGCCGCCGACCCTGCCGCCCGCCACCCCGGCCGATGGCACGACGACGGCTCCCGCGCCGACCGAGGCTCCCACTACCGCCATCACCACGTCGCAGGCCCAGGAGAACTCCGTGGTCGCCGTGCTGCGCACCGACGGCCGCTTCACCACCCTGCTGTCCGCGCTGGACGCCGCCGGCCTGACCGCGGTGCTGGAAGCCCAGCCCGCCGTCTCGATCTTCGCCCCGACCGACGAGGCTTTCGCCGCCGTGCCGGAAGCCGAGCGCACCCGGCTGATGGATCCGGCCAACCGTGAAGAGCTGCGCTCGCTGCTGCTCTACCACGTGATCGCGGCCGACGTTCAGTCCAGCCAGATCGAAGGTGCCCGCGGCGGCGTGCCCACGGCGGGCGGTGCCCAGGTCCAGCTGGACGGCACCGGTGACGCCATCAAGATCGACGACGCCACGGTGGTGACGGCCGACATCGACGCCTCGAACGGTGCCGTCTTCGCGATCGACAAGGTGCTGATGCCTTCGGCCAGCCAGGCCGCCATGGGCGATGAGGAAGAAGTGGCTCCGGCCGCCTCTGACGCCGCGACCACGGCTCCGATCACGACGGAAGCGGCTCCGGTCCCCGAGGCCATGCCCGCCGAGCCGGCGCCCGAGCCGACCGAAACTCCGGTGGGCGTGACGCAGTCCACGATGCCGACCGCTCAGGCTGACGCCGCCGACGAGGCGACCACCGCCGATCAGCCGCCCGTCGAGGGCCAGGAGCCGGCCACCGCCGAGCCCGAGATGCAGGAAGAGGGCACCGACGCCGCTCCGCCCGCCGGTGAAGGCGACCCGGCCGACGACGAGGAGCCGACCGACCCTCAGGCGTAAGACCGCCTCCGGCCCTCCGTCCTCGGGCCATCGGTTGAGTTGAGAAGCGGCGGGCCCTATCAGGGTCCGCCGTTTCCGCATGCCCGCTCCCAGAGGTTCCGTGGCCGCCGATAGACCCCTCTCGTTCCAGGACCTGATCCTGACGCTTCAGCGCTACTGGGGCGCGCAGGGGTGCGCCCTGTTGCAGCCCTATGACGTCGAGGTCGGTGCCGGCACCCTGCACCCCGCCACGGTGCTGCGCGCGCTGGGCCCCCGGCCGTGGAAGGCCGCCTACGTCCAGCCCAGCCGCCGCCCCGGCGACGGCCGCTATGGCGAAAACCCCAACCGGCTCCAGCACTATTACCAATTCCAGGTCATTCTGAAGCCGAATCCGGAGAACCTGCAGGAGCTCTATCTCGGCTCGCTGGCCGCCATCGGCATCGATCCCAAACTGCACGACATCCGCTTCGTCGAGGACGACTGGGAGAACCCTACCGTCGGTGCCTGGGGCCTGGGCTGGGAGGTCTGGTGCGACGGCATGGAGGTGACGCAGTTCACCTATTTCCAGGGCGTCGGCGGGATCGAGGTGGACGTGGTCTCCGGCGAGCTGACCTATGGCCTCGAACGCCTGGCCATGTACGTCCAGGGCGTCGACAACGTTTATGACCTGCGTTTCAACGACGAGGGCCTGACCTACGGCGAGGTCTTCCTCGAGAACGAGCGCCAGCAGTCGGAGGCCAATTTCCACGGTTACGACGTCGACGGGCTGAAGCGCCGGTTCGAGGACATGGTGGGGGAGGTCGAGCGCTTCCTGGCCATGACCGGCCCGCAGGACCAGAAGCTGGTCCTGCCCGCCTATGACCAGGTGCTGAAGGCCAGCCACCTGTTCAACCTGATGGACGCCCGCGGCGCCATCGCCGTGGCCGAACGCCAGAGCTACATCGGCCGCATCCGCGACCTCTGCAAAGCCTGCGCGACGGAATGGGTCGAGCAGGAAAGGGCGCGCGCCTGATGCCCCAGCTGCTTCTCGAACTGTTCTCCGAAGAGATCCCCGCCCGCATGCAAGCCGGGGCCGCGCGCGACCTGGAGCGGATGGCGACCGAGCGGCTGAAGGCCGCAGGTCTGAGCTTCGACGCCCTGACCACCTTCGCCGGGCCGCGTCGCCTGACGCTGATCGTCGACGGCCTGCCCGCCGCCACGCCGGATCGCGAGGAGGAGCTGAAGGGGCCCAAGGCGACCGCGCCCGAACAGGCGCTGGAGGGCTTCCTGCGCAAGACGGGTCTGACCCGCGACCAGCTGATCGAGCGCGACGGCGTGTTGTTCGCCGTCATCAGCAGCAAGGGCAGGGCGACCGCCGACCTGATCCCCGCCATGGTCGACGAGATCGTGCGCGGCTTTCCCTGGCCGAAGTCGATGCGCTGGGGAACCGGCACGCTGCGTTGGGTGCGGCCGCTGAAGCGGATCGTCTGCCTGTTCGACGGCACCGTCGTGCCCTTCGACGTGGACGGGATCATCTCCGGCGACGTCACCGAAGGACATCGGTTCCTCGGCTCGGGCACGCCGTTCGCGGTCAGGGATTTCGCGGATTATCGCCAGAAGCTGGAGCGGGAATTCGTCCTGCTGGACGTCGCCGACCGCAAGCTGCGCATCCTCGAAGCCGCCAACGCCGCCTGCGCCGCGCGCGGGTTGAGCCTCGTCGACGACGACGGCCTGCTGGACGAGGTCGCCGGCCTGGCCGAGTGGCCGACGCCGATCCTCGGCGACATGGACCCCGCCTTCCTCGACCTGCCGCCCGAGGTGGTCCGCCTGTCGATGAAGGTGCACCAGAAGTATTTCGCCGTGAGGGCCCGAACCTCGACGTCCGCTACGGACAACAGCCACGAAACCTCTACGAAGGTAGAGGGTCTGGCCCCCCACTTCGTCGTGGTGGCCAACGTCGAGGCGACCGACGGCGGCAAGGCGTTGGCCGCCGGCAACAGCCGCGTCCTGTCGGCCCGCCTGAACGACGCCCGCTTCTTCTGGGACGAGGACCGCAAGACCGGCTTCGACGCCTGGTCGAAGAAGCTGGAGGGCGTCACCTTCCACGCGAAGCTGGGCACCTTGGCCGGGCGCGTCGACCGCATCGCCGCCCTGGCCCGCGAGATTGCCCCGCTGGTAGGGGCCGATCCGGATCAGGCCGAGCAGGCCGCTCGACTGGCCAAGGCCGATCTGGCGTCGGGCATGGTCGGCGAGTTCCCCGAACTGCAAGGCGTCATGGGCGGCTACTACGCCCGCGCCGGGCACGGCGACGCCATCGCCGACGCCATCCGCGACCACTACCGGCCGCAGGGGCCGTCCGACGCCGTCCCGACCGCGCCGCTGACGGTGGCCGTGGCCTTGGCCGACAAACTGGATACGCTGGTCGGCTTCTTCGCCATCGACGAGAAGCCGACCGGCTCCAAGGACCCCTTCGCCCTGCGCCGCGCCGCGCTGGGCGTGATCCGGCTCGTGCTCGAGAATGGTTCGCGGGTGCCGCTGCGAGGTGCCTTCCGAGCAGCGGACGACGTGTTCGCGCATCGAGTAGAAGGCATCGGTCGTGTCGATGCGACTGCCGATCTCCTCGCCTTCTTCGCCGACCGCCTGAAGGTCCTCCTCCGCGATCAGGGCCAGCGCCACGACCTCGTCGACGCCGTTTTCGCTCTGGGCGACGACGATCTGGTCCGCATCGTGCGGCGGGTCGAGGCCCTCGACGCCTTCCTGGCGACCGACGACGGTGCCAATTTGCTGGCGGGCTACAAGCGGGCGTCCAACATCCTCAAGGCCGAGGCGAAGAAGGGCGACGTCCCCGTCGGCATGGTCGAGACCGGCCTGCCGGGCCAGCCGCCCGAGGAGACCGCGCTGGCCTTCGCCGCCGCCGCCGCCGCGACCGCCGTGGATCAGGCGCTGGAGGCCGAGGACTTCGCCGCCGCCATGCGCGCCTTGTCGGGACTGCGCGCGCCGGTGGACGCCTTCTTCACCGCCGTGATGGTCAACTCCGACGTCCCCGCCGAACGCGACAACCGCCTGAAGCTGCTGGGCCAGATCCGCGCCGTCATGGGCCGCGTGGCGGATTTCGACCGGATCGCGGGGTAGGGCGGAACCCTACCCCGCTCCATCAATCCTCACCGCGCCAGATCGTAGACCCCGGTCACGTCGATCCGCACCGTCAGCTCGCCCGGGGCCACGGAGGTGGCCATGCCGTCCGCGGCCATTTCGGCGCGGGCGTACATCGGGCGGGGCGGCTGGGGCGCATAGCCGCCGCCTTCGGTCAGGTTGCGGATGCCGCCCAGCGGCACGCCCAGGGCCTGGGCGTACAGCGCCGCCTTTTCCTGCAGCGCGCGCACGGCCAGAACCCGCGCCTGGTTCTCGGCGGCCGACGGGTCCTTCAGGCCGAAGCCGATGCCGTCGATCTGGTTGACGCCGGCGGCCACCACCGCGTCGACCACCTGACCCGTCCGCGCCAGATCCTCGACCCGCACGGTGACGCGGTTCGAGGCCTGATAGCCGCGCAGGCGGGGCGGGTTGTTCTCGACGTAGTCATACTGGGCCGACAGGTTCAGGCCGGAGGTCTGGACCAGCCGCGGATCGATGCCGGCGCGGCGCAGGGCGGCGGTGACTTCGGCCATGCGCGCGGCGTTCTGCGCCATGGCCTCCTGCGCGGTCGGGGCCTCGGTGACGACGCCGAAATTGATCGTCGCCATGTCGGGCGCGACCTTGACCTCGCCGTAGGCGGCCAGCGTCAGCGCGGGTCGATCGACCACGGCCTGCACCACGATGGGCGCGCCGCCGTCCGGCTGGGACTGGGCCAAAGCGGCCGGGGCGAACGTCAGGGCAGCGAGGGCGACGCCGAGCGCGAGGGATCTGGAAGTCATGGGGAAGGGCTCCGGAGAGAGGGTTTGGAACAGCCGCACCTTGACCGTTCCGTCCTGAACCGGAGCGTCGGGGAACGGTGCAGGTTCCGTTCATCGGGGTGAAATCGGCGTGGGAATTGCGGCCGCTTGGCGACGGCCCACGCGCCTGCTACGCCCTCGATCCCGCCCGGCGGGCCCGTAGCTCAATGGTTAGAGCCGACCGCTCATAACGGTCTGGTTGCAGGTTCGAGTCCTGCCGGGCCTACCGCCGGCGCCGCCGGTCGTCGGACCAGCGCGCGTCGCCGTAGGCGCTGCGGTCTTCCACGTAGCCGCCCTCGCGGGTGTAGTAGCCGTAGCCGCTCTGGTAGCCGTCATAGCCCTGCAGCGTGTAGCCGTGGTCCTCGTAGGGGATGCCAAGCAGGGCCTCGTCCTCTTCGTACCAGTCCCGCGGATAGCTGCCGTAGGCGCACTGCCAGCCCTGTCCGCCCGTCCAGTACGGCTCGTACCGCCCGCTGCGGCCGCGCTCGCGGAACCGCGCCCGGCACAGCGACTGCGACCAGACCAGATTGCCCGACGCCTCGACCACCGCGCGCGGCTCGGCATAGATGACCTCGCGCACCCGGGCGAAGACGTTGTCCGCGACGATCGCCCGGCCCGACGCCGCCGCGACGCCGAGTGTGTCAGCCACGATCCGGCTGTCCTTCAGCGTCAGCTCGCCGTTGTACAGGACCACACCCTTGTCGGTCCGGCAGATGTTGCTGTCGGCGATCGACACCGAGGCGCCCTCGATGGCCACGCCCTCGACGTAGCCGCAGATCTTGGTGTTGGTGATTTCGACACGACCGTAGTCGCGGCCGGAACGGACCACGACCCCGATGCTGCGCGGACCGAAATTGTTGGGAACGCCCACGCCCTTGAAGGTCGAGGTCGAGACGGTGACCGTCTGGCCGGCACCCGGCGTGACCTCGAGGCCGGACTGGGCCCCGAAGACCACCAGATCATAGGCGGTCATCGATGCGCCGTCGGCGATGATGGCGGGGGCCACGGTCTGGGCGTCGACCACCGCGTTGCGGATGTCCAGCAGGCCGCCGTCCAGATAGATGGCCGCCTCGTCGCCGACGTGGCGGAAGCCGACCCGGTTCATCTCGATCTGGGCGTCGTAGCCGATGACGCAGGCCGCATCGCCGGCGTGGGGCGAGGTGAAGACCACGTCGCGGACCTCCACCCTCACGCCGGCCGCCACCGTCATGCAGGGCAGGCCGTCGGGTGCCTGGAGCGTGATCGACGGATTGCGGTCCCAGTCACGGGGGTCAAAGCCGCCCTCGCCCAGGATGGTCATGGGCTTGTCGATGTTCAGCCAGCCGACGCAGGGGCCGCCCCGCGCGCGCAGGATCAGGGTTCCGCCCGGCCGCACGCGACGCACGGCGCTCTCGACGGCACCCGTGCCGGGATTGCCGCCGCAGTCGACCAGCACGACCTCTTCCTGGCCGCCGGGATGGACCGGCCCCGGTCCGGGGTAGCCCGGGTATCCCGGTCCGTGGTTCGGCCGGCTCCAGCGACGATGCGAGCCCCGACGCGAGGCGCTTCGCGAGGGCGGGTCCAGCAGCACGCCGAAGTTCGGCCGCGTGGTGCTCTCGACGCGGGCGGCGTCTTGGGCGGCGGCGGTCTCCGGAACCAGCGACAGGCCGAGGCCGGCGGCCAGCAGGGCGGAAAGGGCGACAAGGGGACGGAGGGGTTTGCGGGTCATGGGTACGCGCCCTCCTAGCGGCGCTGCTGCGAGCGGGAGACCTGGGCCAGGACGGCCTGCAGGCGGGCGGCGGACGGGGCGAAGCCGGCGAGCGCGGAGTCGATCCTCAGCACCACGGCATTGGCCTTGTCCTGGTCGGCGACGCCGGCCACGCCCAGGGCGAAATAGGACGACAGGGCGAACTTGGCCTCGGGGCTGCCCTGGCGGGCCGCCTCCTCGAACCAGTGGAAGCTGCGGGCATAGTCGATCGGCACGCCGATGCCCTCGGCGTACATGACCGCCAGAACCAGCTGCGCCTCCGACGAGCCGTTGACGGCTGCCAGCTGGATGGCGCGCACCCGCTCCAGCAGCGACAGACGGCCGTCCATGGGATGGCCCAGCACCGCCTCCAGCGACTCGATCTCGCGCTTCGACAGGGCCGTCGGCTGGGCCGCGGCGATCTCGGAGATGCCGAGGTAGCGCAGGGCCCGGCCCACGTGGATGAAGGGCAGCTCGGTCACCCGGCTGGTGGCGTATTCGAACGCGTCGCCGCGCGGCCGGCTCTCGTCGGAGAAGGGCACGCCGGAGTTCGGCGCCTTGTTGGGGTAGAACTCGAACGGCGGCACCCACTGGCGCGCCTTCGCCTCGACGAAGCGGCCGTACTGGGTCCGGTTGGGCGACGACCGCTCGAAGTCCTTGAGCAGGACGTAGGAGCCCACGTCGCCCGTCTGCACCGCCAGATAGTTGTAGAGATAGGCGTCCACGTCGTTGCGGCGGAACAGGCCGGTCGCGGCCTGCAGGCCATCGCGGCCGTTGTTGCGGTGTCCCCAGGCGTCGCGACCCTGCGGATTGTCCTGCGGCTCGCCAAACGGGCCGTACAGGCCGTCGTGCAGCCGGGCCAGGGTACGGAAGCCCGGCGCGTCCTGGGTCGACAGGATGTAGATCACGCGGTCGCGGACCGCCTCCTGCTCCTCCAGCGTCATGCGCGACAGGGTGCGGTCCAGCCGGCGGTAGGCCGATCCCCTCTCGTTGGCGCGGCAGTCGTCATAGCGCGACAGCGGACGCCAGCCGCCGAACGGCCCTCGGTTGACCCGGTTGATCGGCGCGAATCCCTGCTCGTTGGCCAGCGCCATGGCCAGCCATGTGGCGCTTTCGATCGGATCCTCGATGTTCTTGTCGGTCGCGCGCTCGGCGGCATAGCGCGAGCCCAGCTCCAGCTGCGCGAAGAAATCGCCGCGGAAGGCGGCCTTGCGCAGGACGCGCAGGCCACGCTCCTGATCGTTGAACTCGGCTCCCGTCAGAGAAGCGGGGCGGGGGCACCCCTCGTCGGCACCGCCGGTCCGGCGGAAGAAGCCGGGCGTCTGCTCTCCGCAGGCCGCCACGGCCAGCAGGGCGGCGACCAGCAGGACCGCAACGAGGGCGACCATGATGGCCCGCCCCGGTCCGCGACGGCCGCGATCGCGCTCATGGACGCCGCGTTCGGACATGTTTCCCCTCATCCCCACGCCACGACGACCCTGCGGCCGTTAACCATTTCCCAAACCGGCGGTCCGGTCCAGTGAACTTAGCGATATGGTTAACACCGAAACCCGTCAAAGCGTTGCCGCAGCAAGGCCGCAATGTGTCGACAGACGCGCAAACCTGTTGAGAAGCTACGCCATTCCCCTGCCGCGCGAAGCTGGCGCCGCCGTGGCCGGACCGCCATATGGCCGTCTCAAGCCGAATCACGGAGCCCCGATGGCCTACGTCGCCCGCACCGACCGCCCCGCCGAAAAATCGGACCGCTATGCCGAGGTTGAGCAGGAGATTCTCGCCGTTCTGGACGGCGAGCCGAACCTGACGGCGCGCATGGCGACCGTGGCCTCCATGCTGGCCGACGCCTTCGACGACTATTTCTGGACCGGCTTCTACGTCGTCGATCCGGCGAAGAGCGACGAGCTGGTCGTGGGGCCCTACCAGGGAACGCTGGGTTGCCTGCGCATTGCCTTCGGCCGCGGGGTCTGCGGCGCGGCCGCGGCGACGGGCCAGACCCAGGTCGTGCCGGACGTCCACGCCTTCCCCGGTCACATCGCCTGTGATTCGCGTTCGGCCAGCGAGATCGTCGTGCCCGTGCGCGACGCGACTGGCTCCCTGATCGCCGTGTTCGATGTGGACGCCGTCGTGCCCGCCGCCTTCGACCAGGCGGATGCGGAGGCGCTGGAGCGCATCCTCGGCAAGGTCTTCGCGGGCGATCACGCGTAAAAAAGGGCCCCGGCGCGAGGTTCGCCGGGGCCCGAGCGACGTCTTGGGGGAACGCCGGAGTCAGAAGCGCGCCGTCACCGTCAGGCGCACGGAGTGGTAGTTGAACTCGTCGGATTCCCGACGATTGTCCGTTCCCGCCGCATTCACGATCAGGAAGGGATTGGTCGCCGGGGCCGTCCCCGGTCCGACGCGGGTCACCAGCGGAGCGTCGACGTCGAGGCTGGTGTAGAGATATTCCGCGCCGACGCTGACCCGGTCCGTGACCGCGTATTCCAGTCCGCCGCCGAACTGGAAGCCGTCGGCGTCCGACGTGCTGGTCACCGGGGTGAAGCTGTTGGCGGCGTTGGTGGTGGTGTACTGCTCCTCCACTTCGGTCATGGCCCAGCCGGCGGTGACATAGGGCAGCATGCGGCCGAAGGGCGAGCCGACGCGCACGCGGCCGGAATAGACGACGCCGTCGATGCCCCGGGCGAACTGATAGTTCGCCGGCGTGATGCTGAAGCCGGTAGCGTGGTCGCGCGACTGGACGTCGGCCACCTCGCCGAGGACGCCGAACACGAAGCCGCCGATCTGCCAGTCCCACCCGGCCCGACCGACGAAGCCTCCGTCCAGCTGCTCGTCGTCGTCACAGCCCGCGCCGAAGTTGTTGGCGTTGGCCTTGCCGCCGCAGAAGCCCGCAGCCTGGGTCGGCGAGCTGGAGAAGGCGTCGGCGCCCCCGGTCGTGCGGACCGTGTCGCCGAACGTCCCGTCCAGATTGGTGTCGAACAGGGTGACCTCGTCCTCGTCGTCGTCGACGAAATCGCCGGAGACGCCGAAGCTCAGATAGGGACCGCTCCAGTCCTGGGCCGACGCGGCCCCGGCTGCGGAAACGGAGGCGGCGGCCAGCGCCGCGGCGATGAGAAGACGTTGGGTCATGTGTCTGGGCCCTCCTGCCCGATCTGTGGTGTTGCGCAGGCAGGTACGCGTCCGGATACCGGCGGGATGCGATCTCTCCGAACGGCGTTCAGAGTGCCCGTCGACCGGGGTCCGCGGATCGGGGGCTGGCGTCGCGCCTTCGCCTCCGCCAGAAGTCGAGGGATGGAGGAGCAGATGGAACAGGGCGTCGTCGTCATCACCGGAGGGCAGGGGGTCCTGGGCTCCGCCACCGCCGAGCTGGCGCGCGAGCGCGGCTGGCGCGTCGCCCTCGTCGATCATGCACCGGGCGACGCCGACCGACCCGACCACCTCACGATCGGCGGGGTCGATCTGACCGACCCCGCGCAGGCGGACGCGGCCATGGCCCGGGTCGCCGACCGGCTCGGCGGCGTCGACGCCCTGCTCAACGTCGCCGGCGGCTTCGTCTGGCAGACCACCGAGGCCGACGGCCCGGCCCACGAGAAGATGTTCCGGCTCAACGTGTTGACCTGCCTGAACGCCACGCGCGCGGCCCTGCCGCATCTCAAGCGCAGCCCCGAGGGGCGGGTCGTCAATGTCGGGGCCAACGGCGCGCTGAAGGCGGATGCCGGCATGGGCGCCTACGCCGCCTCCAAGGCGGGCGTGCATCGCCTGACCGAGGCCTTGGCCCGCGAACTCAAGGACACGACCGTCACCGTCAACGCCGTTCTGCCGTCGATCCTCGACACACCGCAGAACCGCAAGGACATGCCTGACGCGGACCCGAAGGACTGGGTCGTTCCGCGCGATCTGGCCGCCGTCATGCTGTTTCTGGCGTCGCCGGAGTCGCGGGCCGTGCGCGGTGCCCTGATCCCCGTCACGGGCCGCGTCTGACCATGCGGGCGCGCAGCGTCCTGTTTCTGCCGGCCTCCAACCCGCGCGCGGTTGAGAAGGCCCGGACTCTGGACTGCGACATCGCCGTCCTCGATCTGGAGGACGCCGTCGCGCCGGAGGCCAAGGCCGAGGCTCGTGCCGCCGCCGTCGCGGCCGTACGATCCGGCGGGTTCGCCCCTCGGCTCGGCGTCCGCGTCAACGCCGAGGGCACCCCTTGGCACGCCGAGGACCTGTCGGCCCTGAGCGACGCCGGATGCGGCCTGATCGTCCTGCCCAAGGTCGAGGACGCCGCGACTGTGGCCCGCGCCGTCGGCGCGGCGCCGGGTGCCCGGCTGATCGCCATGATCGAGACGCCGCCGGCCCTGTTCCGCCTGGCGGAGATCGCCGGTGCCCATCCGGCGCTGGAGGCTCTCATGTTCGGCGTCAACGACCTCGCCGCCGCGCTCGGCACCGGCCCGTCCGACGACCGCGAGCCGCTGAAGCCGTGGTTGGCCGCCGTGGTCGCCGCCGCCCGCATGGGCGGCCTCGCAGCCATTGACGGCGTTTTCAACCGCTTCCAGGACGACGAGGGCTTCGCGCGGGAATGCGCGCAGGGGGCGCTCTACGGCTTCGACGGCAAGAGCCTGATCCACCCGCGCCAGATCGCGCCCGCCAACGCCGCCTTCAGCCCGTCGCCGGAGGCCGTGTCCCGGGCCCGAGCGATCGTCGCCGCCTTCGACGCGCCTGACGCGCAGGGCCGGGGGGCCGTCTCGCTGGACGGCGAGATGGTCGAGCGCCTGCACCTCGACGCCGCCCGCCGGACCCTGGCGAAAGCCGGAGAGTGAGCGCGGCGAAGCCCGCCTGGGCCTGCACGCCCGGACTGCTGGGCCTGCCGCATCGCCGCGCCCTGCTGCCGGAGTTCGACTTCCGTGCCCTGCCGGGGCCCGACGTGAAGGCGGTGCTGGGGTGGGGCATGAAGCCCTCCTCGGCCGCGGGCCGTGCCTGGTCGCGCCTGACCGGCCTGCCCTACGTCGCGCTGGAGGACGGCTTCCTGCGCTCCGTAGGCCTCGGCGAGGCGGGGACGCCGTCCATGTCCCTGATCGTCGATCAGGCCGGGGCCTACTACGACTGCTTCCGCGGCTCGATGATCGAGGGGACCATCGCCGGGACCGCCACCCGGGCGGAGCGCCTACGTGCCCGCGCCCTGATGGAGGCCGCCGTCGCCCACGGCCTGTCCAAGACCAATCTCGGCCGCCCGCTGGATCCCGCGATCCTGAAGCCCGGTCGTCGCGTGCTGATCGTGGATCAGACCGCGGGCGACGCCTCCATCCCCCTCGGTCACGCCGGCCCGTGGAGCTTCGCGGCCATGCTGGCCGCCGCCCGGCGCGACGAGCCGGACGCCCAGCTGATCGTCAAACGCCATCCGGCCGTCGCCGCCGGGTTGAAGCGCGGCTGCCTCGACCTGTCCGACGCGTCGGGCCTGACCCTCGTCGACGACGTCCGCGCCGCCGACCTGCTGGACGCCGTCGACGCGGTCTATGCGGTGACCAGCGGCCTGGGCTTCGAGGCCCTGTGGCGGCGTCTTCCGGTGCGCCTGTTCGGCGCGCCCTTCTACGCCGGCTGGGCGCTGACGCGGGACGAGGTGAAGCCGCCCCGCCGTGGCGTGCCCCGGGCGATCGAGGACGTGGTCCACGCCGCCCTCGTCGCCCACTGCCGCTGGGTCGATCCCGTCACCGGTCGTGCCTGCGCGCCGGAAGAGGCGATTGACCGCCTCGCCGCCCTGACCCGCCGCGCCCGCCGACTGGAGGGCCGCTGGCACGCCGTCGGCTTCACCCCGCCCAAGCGGGGAGCGGTGAGACGGCTGTTGAACAGTCCGTTCGAAGGCGGGATCACGTTTCATTCCTCCGCCACGTTCGCCCTGTCGGCCACAGGGTCCGACGGTGGCCGGCTGCTTGTCTGGGCGGGGCGGGAGCCGCCGGAATTGGCGGCACAGGCACGGGCCGCCGAGGTCCCGCTAGTCCGGATGGAGGACGGCTTTCTCCGGTCGCGCGGGCTCGGGTCGGACTTCACGCCTGCCCTGTCGGCGGTTCTGGACGGCACGGGCGTCCATTACGATCCTTCCGGGCCCTCGGACCTCGAGACCCTGATCCAGACCGGGGTCTCACTCGCCGACCGCGCGCAGGGCGCGCGGCTGCGAGAGCGGATCGTCGCAGCGGGCCTCAGCAAATACAACCTGGGCGGGGCGCGGGCACCCGACTGGCCCGCGGACCGCCAGCGCATCCTGGTTCTGGGTCAGGTCGAGGACGATCGGTCGGTCGTGCTCGGCTGCGGGACGATCCGCACCAACGCCGCCCTGCTGGCCGAGGTGCGCCGCCTGTATCCGGACGCCTTCCTGATCTGGCGCGACCATCCGGATGTGCGCGCGGGCAACCGGATCGGGGCCCTGCCGCCCGAGGTAGGCGGACTGGCTGACGCCCGCGCCGACGATCTGGATGTCGTCGCCTGCATCGAGGCGGTGGATGCGGTCGCGGTCATGACCTCCACGGCGGGTTTCGAGGCGCTGATGCGGGGCAAGCGGGTCCTGACCTTCGGGCGGCCCTTCTACGCGGGATGGGGCCTGACCGGGGACGCCCTGCCGATCCCGCGCCGAACCGCCCGGCCGAAGGTTGACGATCTCGTGGCCGCTGCCCTGATCCTGCACCCGCTGTACGTCGCGCCGAACGGCATGCCCTGTGAGGCCGAGGATGTGGTGGCGGCCCTGGAGGCCGCGCCCGAACCGCGACGCCGGTCGCGCCTCATGCGCGCGCTCACGACCGCTCTCGACCGACGTTCGCCACCGGCCTATTGAACGTCCTCAAAGACAACGAAGGTCGGCGGGGGCCGCCTCAGGGACTGACCGTCCCTCAAGCAGCGAGGCCCCGCGGGCCGAGCGGTAGGGACAAGAACAAGAGTGCCAAACGCCGTCATCGCCGCCACCGGCCTGTTCACGCCGGACCAGTCGATCACCAACGAAGAGCTGGTCACAGCCTACAACGCGTGGGCCGAGCGCTGGAACGCCGAACAGGCCGACCGCATCGCCACGGGCGAGCTGGAGGCCCTGACCCCGTCCTCGGTCGAGTTCATCGAGAAGGCATCGGGGATCAAGAAGCGGTTCGTGCTGGACAAGGCCGGCATTCTGGATCCCTCGCGCATGGTCCCGCACCTGCCCGAGCGCGGCAATGACGAGCTGTCGATCCTGGCGGAGATGGCGGTCAAGGCGGCGGAACAGGCCATCGCGGCCTGGGGCAAGCCGGTCTCGGAGATCGGCGCCGTCATCTGCGCCGCGTCCAACATGCAGCGCCCCTATCCGGCGATGGCCATCGAGGTGCAGCAGGCCCTGGGCATCGAGGGCTTCGCCTTCGACATGAACGTGGCCTGCTCCAGCGCCACCTTCGGCATCAAGACCGCCGCGGACTTCATCGCCTCGGGATCGGCCAAGGCGGTGCTGATGGTCAATCCGGAGATCTGCTCGGCCCACCTGAACTTCATGGACCGCGACAGCCACTTCATCTTCGGCGACGTCGCCACGGCCGTCATCGTGGAAAGCGCCGAGACCGCCGGCCCCGGCGGCTGGGACGTGGTGGGCACGCGGCTGAAGACGGTCTTCTCCAACAACATCCGCAACAATTTCGGCTTCCTGAACCGCGCCGCGCGCGAGGATGCCCAGGCGATCTCCGACCCGTCGCCCCTGAACGACGGCAAGACCGACAAGATGTTCGTCCAGCAGGGCCGCAAGGTCTTCAAGGACGTGGTGCCGATGGTGTCGGACATGATCGTCGACCACGCCCGCGATCTGGGGCTGGACCCGACCGCGCTGAACCGCCTGTGGCTGCACCAGGCCAACATCAACATGAACGACATGATCGGCCGCAAGGTGCTGGGTCGCGACCCGTCACCGACCGAGAACGTCATCATCCTCGACGACTACGCCAACACCTCCTCGGCCGGCTCGATCATCGCCTTCCACCTGCATCAGCAGGGCCTGAAGACCGGCGACGTGGGCCTGATCTGCAGCTTCGGCGCGGGCTACTCCGCCGGCACGGTGTTCGTCCGCAAGCGCTGATCCGTTCACGATTTCGCGCTGACGCTTGCGCCTCGCAGGCGTTTTTGCGAACGGTTCCTCGTCGAGAACAAGGGGGAACCCGAATGGCTCAGACGGACGGCCGCACGCCCGTGAACGATCCTTTGGTGTGGGACATGGCCGAAGTGCTCAAGCGCTTCGGCGGTTCGGCGCATCAGACCGTGGTCATCGACTGCGTGGCGGCCATGCGACGACAGAGGGGCGAGGAGGTGCGCAAGCCTGATCTCGCCGCCCGCATCGTCGAGCTGCTCGAGACCTGCCGCGACTTCTTCGTCCGTCCGTTCGGCGAAGGCTCCCAGCGCTGGGCGCTCGCGCCGGGCCTTGCCGTCTGACCCTCCGCCCATGAAGAAAGGGCGCGCCCTTGCGGACGCGCCCCTTCCTGACGATCCCGGATCGCGTGTCGATCAGAACTTGCGCACGTAGCCCAGCGACCAGACGTCGGCTTCGCCGCCGTCGTTGGTGAAGTCGCGACGGGTCCAGTCGGCGCGGATGCCGTTCTGGCCGTCGATGAAGTAGTTGGCCCCGACGCCGTAGTTCCAGCTCTCGCCGGAATCGCTTGCCGAGAAGCCGGCGGCCGAGGCCTCGATCTCGGTGGTGCCGTAGCCGCCGCGCGCGAACAGTTCGAAGTTCGGCGAGACCGGCAGGATGCCGACGGCGTAGACGGCCGCGTCGTACTCGTGCTCGACGTTGGCGGTCACCGCGCCGATGGTCACGTCGTCGTCGGAGACGCCGAACGAGGCTTCACCCTCGACCGCGAAGTTCGGATTGAACTTGTAGCCGAGACGGCCGGTTACGGCACCCAGGTCGACGCCTTCGGCCTCGATCTGCGAATAGCCCACCGAGCCGTAGACGTTGGACGCGTCCTGCGCCATCGCGGGAGCGGCGAACAGGGCCGCGGCGGCGGCGGTATAAAGAAAGACGTTACGCATTGTTTCATCACTCCTTGGATGCGGTGACTTCTGTGGTCACCGGCCCCATCCAGCGAGAGACTAAATAGGCGACCTTCGCCGCCGTTCCACATTGCTTCTTCTACATGTTCGTCGATGTTGAAAACTTGACACAGTCGGCGTTACGCCAATCCCGGCGGGATGTTGTCTAAATCGGGGCGACGCATTACCTTAGGCTAATCCTCATCGCCGGAGTTCGCCATGTTTCGTCTCGCCGTTCTGGTCGCCGTTCCTGCCCTCACCCTCGCCGCCTGCGGCGAGCCCGCGCAGGAGCCTGCCTCCGCTCCGGTGGACACCGCCGTAGTTCCGGGCGCCGAGGCACCACCTGCGGCGTCGCCCGCACCCGCCTCGACCCGCGTCGTCGGCCTCGATCCCGAGGGCCTGCGGCTGATCGACCGCAACTCCGGCTCGACCGCCAGCCTCCCGTTCGGGCAGCCGGCGGAGCAGGTCCTGGCCATGGTCGCCGCCTCGCGCGGGGCACCGGCCGAACGCGGCACGAACTCCGAATGCGGCGCCGGCCCGCTGGACTTCGCCTCCTGGGAGGACGGCCTGACCCTGTGGTTCCAGAACGGGACCTTCGCCGGCTGGGCAACCAACCGTCAGGGAGCCACCCTCATGACCGGCGTCGGCGTCGGCTCGTCGCGCGCCGACCTCGAAAGCGCCCACGTCATCACCGTGGAAGAGAGCACCCTGGGGACCGAGTTCACCTTCGGCGGCATCTCGGGCCTGCTCGAGAACGACCGGGTCTCAAACCTCTGGGCCGGTGCCAGCTGCAATTTCCGCTGACGCCTAGCGGTCCTTTTCGCGCTCCGTCCCGGCGCGGGCATGCAGCGCGGCCTGGGCCGCTGCCAGCCGGGCGATCGGCACGCGGTAGGGCGAACAGCTGACGTAGTCGAGGCCGGCCCCTTCGCAGAAGGCGATCGAGGCCGGGTCGCCCCCGTGCTCGCCGCAGATGCCCAGCTTGACGTCGGCGCGCTCGGCCCGGCCGCGTTCCGCCGCGATCCGGATCAGGTCGCCGACGCCCTCCTGATCCAGCCGCACGAAGGGATCGGCCTCGAAGATCCCCTTGTCCAGATAGGCCTGCAGGAACCGCCCGGAATCGTCGCGGCTGATGCCGAAGGTGGTCTGCGTCAGGTCGTTGGTGCCGAAGCTGAAGAACTGGGCGTGCTTTGCAAGGTCGCCCGCCCGCAGCGCCGCGCGCGGCAGCTCGATCATGGTGCCGACCAGATACTCGACCCGGTCGCCCGCCTCGGCGAACACCGCCTCGGCCGTGCGGTCGGTCAGCTCGCGCAGGAACTTCATCTCCAGGCCCATGGCGACCAGCGGGTGCATGATCTCCGGGATCGGCGCCTCACCGCCCTTGGCCTTCACCTCCAGCGCCGCCTCCAGCACCGCCCGCACCTGCATCTCGTAGATTTCGGGATAGGCCACGCCCAGGCGGCAGCCGCGATGGCCCAGCATGGGGTTGGTCTCGTGCAGGTCCTTCGCGCGCCGCTTCAGCTTGGCGGCGTCCAGCCCCTGCGACGCCGCCAGGGCGTCCATCTCCGCCTCCGTGTGCGGAATGAACTCGTGCAGCGGCGGGTCCAGCAGGCGGACCGTCACCGGCAGGCCGGTCATGATGGTGAACAGCTCGACGAAGTCGGCCTTCTGGAACGGTGCGATCTTGGCCAGTGCCGCGCGGCGTCCGGCCTCGTCGTCGGCCAGGATCATCTCGCGCACCGCGGCGATCCGGGTGTCGTCGAAGAACATGTGCTCGGTCCGGCACAGGCCGATGCCCTCCGCACCGAAACCGCGCGCCGTCTTCGCGTCCAGCGGAGTCTCGGCGTTGGCCCGCACCTTGAGCCGCCGCACCTTGTCGGCCCAGGCCATCAGGGTCTGGAAGTCGCCGGTCAGCTCCGGCTCGATCATCGGGACCGCGCCCTCCATGACCTCGCCCTTCGAGCCGTCGATGGTGATCACCTCGCCGGCCCGGAAGGTGCGGCCCCGAGCGGAGAAGGTCTGGCTCTTTTCGTCGATGTGGATCTCCCCGGCGCCCGAGACGCACGGCCGTCCCATGCCGCGCGCCACCACCGCCGCGTGGCTGGTCATGCCGCCGCGCGCCGTGACGATGCCGCGCGCCGCGTGCATGCCGTGGATGTCCTCCGGAGACGTCTCCTCGCGCACCAGGATGACGGCCTCGCCCAGACCGGCCAGCCGCTCCGCCTCGTCGGCGTCGAAAACGACCTTGCCGGTCGCCGCGCCGGGGCTGGCGGGCAGACCCGCGGCCACCACCTTGCGCTCCGCCTTCGGGTCCAGCGTCGGGTGCAGCAACTGGTCCAGCGCCGACGGTTCGACCCGCGACACCGCTTCTTCCTGCGAGATCACGCCCTCGGCCGCCAGGTCGACGGCGATCTTCAGCGCCGACTTCGCGGTGCGCTTGCCGTTGCGGGTCTGCAGCATCCACAGCCGACCCTGTTCGACCGTGAACTCGATGTCCTGCATGTCGCGGTAGTGGCTCTCCAGCCGCCCGACGACGTCGACGAACTGGCCGAACACCTCCGGCATCGCCTCTTCCATCGAGGGCTTGGTCTCACCCATCTCCTCGCGCCCCACGCGGGTCAGGCTCTGAGGGGTGCGGATGCCCGCGACCACGTCCTCGCCCTGGGCGTTGATCAGGAACTCCCCGTAGAGCCGCGCTTCGCCGGTCGACGGATTGCGGGTGAAGGCGACGCCGGTCGCCGAGGTCTCGCCCATGTTGCCGAACACCATGGACTGCACATTCACCGCCGTGCCCCAGCTCTCGGGGATGTCGTGCATGCGGCGATAGAATTTGGCCCGATCGTTCATCCAGCTGGCGAACACCGCGCCGACGGCGCCCCACAGCTGGTCGTGCGGGTCCTGCGGGAAGGGCGATCCCAGCCGGTCCTCGACCACGCGCTTGTAGTCGGCGACCACCTTCTCCCAGTCCGCGGCCTCCAGGTCGGTGTCGACCGTGACGCCCAGCCGGTCCTTGTGGTCGTCCAGCACCTCCTCGAAATCGTCGTGGCCCAGGCCCAGCACGACGTTGGAGTACATGGTGATGAAGCGGCGGTAGCTGTCGAAGGCGAAGCGCCGGTCGCCCGACAGGGCCGCCAGCCCCTCCACTGTGCGATCGTTCAGGCCCAGGTTCAGGACCGTGTCCATCATCCCCGGCATCGAGGCGCGGGCACCCGAGCGGACGGAGACCAGCAGCGGGTTCGCTGCATCGCCGAAGGTCTTGCCGACCACGGACTCGACCTGCGCCAGACCGGCCTTCACCTGGTCCGCCAGATCGGCCGGATAGGACTGGCCGTTGGAATAGTAGTGGACGCAGGCCTCGGTCGTGATGGTGAGGCCCGGCGGCACCGGCAGGCCCAGCGACGACATCTCCGCCAGGTTGGCACCCTTGCCCCCCAGCAGGTTCTTCATCGACGCGTCGCCGTCGGCGGATCCCCCGCCGAAGCCGTAGACCCACTTCGTCATCCGTCAGCCCCTGAAGCTTGCGTTCGGGCCTGACTAACGCGCGTCGCCGCCGAAGGGTAGCGCGGGGGCGAAACATTCCGTGAGCACCAGCCTCGACTTCCCCCGCGTCATCACGGAATGTTACAGCCGACGCCAGCCACGGAGCCGCCATGCCGACCCTCGACCGCGCCGGACTTCAGGTCGACGCCGAACTGGCGACCTTCCTCGAGCAGGAGGCGATGGCGGGGCTCAGTCTCGACGCCGACGCCTTCTGGCGCGGCGCGGCCGACGTTCTGATCTGGGCGGCGGCGCGGGGCGGCGAGCTGCTGGCGGTGCGCGACGACCTGCAGGCGCGGATCGACGCCTGGCATGAAGCACGAAAGGGTGCGCCGCACGATTCGGCGGAGACACGGCGGTTCCTGAGCGAGATAGGCTATCTGGCCCCCGAACCGGCACCGTTCACGGTCGGGACGAGAGACGTCGACGCCGAGGTGGCGACCCTCGCCGGGCCGCAGCTCGTCGTGCCGTCTTTGAACGCCCGCTTCGTGCTGAACGCCGCCAACGCGCGCTGGGGCAGCCTCTACGACGCGCTCTACGGCACCGATGCGCTGGGTGATCTGCCGCCCGCCGGGCCCTATGACGCGGAGCGCGGCGCCCGCGTCGTCGCCCGCGCCAAGGCCTTCCTCGACGAGGCCGTGCCTCTCGCCTCCGGCAGCTGGGCCGACTGCGCGGATGCCGACGCCGCCCTTGCCGATCCGTCGCAGGACGTCGGCCAGACCCGCCGCGGCCGGCTGTTCCGCCACCACGGCCTGCACGTCGAGGTGATCTTCGACGCGTCGCATCCGATCGGTGCGACCGACCCGGCGGGGATTGCCGACGTCGTGCTGGAGGCCGCCCTGTCGACCATCGTCGATCTGGAGGACTCCGTCGCCGCGGTGGACGCCGCCGACAAGACCGCGGCCTATCGCAACTGGCTGGGCCTGATGCGCGGCGACCTGTCGGAGACCTTCGACAAGGGCGGCCAATCCCTGACCCGCGAGCTGGCGGCCGACGTCGCCGTCACGCGGCCCGACGGCTCGGCCCTGACCCTTCCGGGTCGTTCGCTCCTGTTTGTCCGCAACGTCGGCCATCTGATGACGACGCCGGCCGTGGTTCTGCCGGACGGGTCCGAGGCACCGGAAGGCGCGCTGGACGCCATCGTCACCGCCCTGTGCGCCATGCACGACCTGCGCGGTCTCGGCCGGTTCCGCAACAGCCGGACCGGGTCGATCTACATCGTCAAACCCAAGATGCACGGGCCCGACGAGTGTGCCTTCACCAACGACCTGTTCGACCGCGTCGAGGACCTGCTGGGGCTGGACCGCCACACGATCAAGGTCGGCGTCATGGACGAGGAGCGCCGCACCAGCGCCAATCTGGCCGCCTGCATCCACGCGGTCCGGGACCGCATCGTCTTCATCAACACCGGCTTCCTCGACCGCACCGGCGACGAGATCCACACCTGCATGAGCGGCGGCCCGGTGGTGCGGAAGGCGGAGATGAAGGCCTCGGCCTGGATCGCCGCCTATGAAGCGCGCAACGTCGCCATCGGCCTCCACTGCGGCCTCGGCGGCCGGGCCCAGATCGGCAAGGGCATGTGGGCCGCGCCCGACCGCATGGCCGAGATGCTGGAGCAGAAGGCGGCGCATCCGAAGACGGGCGCCAACACCGCCTGGGTGCCGTCACCGACTGCCGCGACCCTGCACGCGCTGCACTATCACCAGACCGACGTCTTCGCCTTGCGCGACGGCATCGCCGCGCGGCCGGTGCCGTCGCTGGACGATCTCCTGACCCCTCCGCTCGCCGCCGGCCGCAACTGGTCCGAGGCGGAGGTGGTCGAAGAGATCGAGAACAACTGCCAGGGCCTGCTCGGCTACGTCGTCCGCTGGATCGACCAGGGAGTCGGCTGCTCCAAGGTGCCCGACGTGCACGACGTCGGTCTGATGGAAGACCGCGCCACCCTGCGCATCTCGTCCCAGCATCTGGCCAACTGGCTGATGCACGGGGTCTGCACGACGGAACAGGTCGAGGCCGCCCTGCTGAAGATGGCCGCCCGGGTCGACGCCCAGAACGCCGGCGATCCGCTGTATCGCCCGATGGCGACCGACCCCGACGCCAGCCTGGCCTTCCAGGCCGCGCGCGCCTTGGTGTTCGAGGGCGCGGTCCAGCCCAACGGCTACACCGAGCCCCTGCTGCACAGGTTCCGCCGGGTGAAGAAGGGGTAGGGGTAGGGGGCCGAGCGCTACCGGCGGGTCTTCCCTATCGGCTACCCCTGACGCCTACCCCTGTTATTGCTCGCTGCCCGACCGCCACAGGCCGCGCAGCAGCGGCTCGAACAGGTACTGCAGCGCCGTGCGCTTGCGGGTCAGGACCACCACCTCGACCGGGGCACCCGGCCGGACGGCCGAGGCGGCGCGGCCCAGCTTGGCGACCTCGCTCTCCGGCACGACGATCTCGGTGCGGAACCAGCGGCGTCCGCTCTGGGCGTCGGACAGCACGTCGGCCGAGATCCGGGTCACCCGCCCCTGCAGCCGGGGCGGACTGCCCTCGCGCAGGCCAGGGAACATGATCTGGGTCGACTGCCCCACCGCCAGATTGTCGATGTCTGTCGGTGCGATCTCGGCGACGATCACCGGGCTGGCATCCTCGGGCACGATTTCCATCAGGGTCTGGCCCGCCTGGATGACCCCGCCCGGGGTGAAGATGGTCAGGCCCACGACTTGGCCGGCGACGGGCGCACGGATCTGGTTGCGGGCAATCTGGGCACGGACGGAGACGAGACGCGGCTGCAACTCGTTCAACTGGACCTCGACAGTCTTCAGCTGGTCCGCGACATCCTCGTTCATGGTCGTCCCGACCGAGGTCATCTGCAGGCGCGTCTCGCCGATCTGCTCGCCGATGCGGGCGATCTGGGCGCGCAGCGAGCCGTCCTCGCCGTCCAGCTGGGCCGCCTGTCGCTCCAGCGCCCGCACCCGGCTGAGCGGGGCATAGCCCTGCTCGGCCAGTCGACGCACGTCGGCCAGCTCGTCCTCGATCAGCCGCCGCTGCTCGGCGTTGGCCGTCAGCTGCCGCTGGAAGCCCGCCATCTGCTGCTCCAGCTGGCTGACCCGCTGGGACAGGACCCCGCGCTCGGTCGATCGGCCCGAACTGCGGGCGCCGAACTGGCGACGCTGCAAGCTCAGCGCCTCCTCGGCCAGCGGCACGTCCTCGGGCGGCAGGGTGGCGAACTCCGGCGGCGTCGGCACCGATCCCAGACCGTCCCGCTCGGCGATCAACCGGGACCTCTGGGCCAGCAAGGCCAGCACCTGGCCTGCAAGCCCGCGCTCGGTGGCCTGCAACTCCCCGCCCGCCACCTCGACCAGCACCTGTCCGGCCCGGACCGTGTCGCCCTCGGCCACGCGCAGGGCCGTCACCACGCCGCCGTCCCGGTGCTGCACTGCCTGCCGGTTGCCCGACACCGCCACCTGACCAGTGGCATAGGCACCGGCGTCCAGCGGGAAGAAGGCGGCCCATCCCAGGAACAGGACGAAGAAGGCCACGATCACCGCGACGCCGATGCGCAGTTCCATCCGGGGCACGTCGGTGACGGCGTCGGCCTCCGGCTTCGGCACGGGCGGCGGCCCCTTGATCGGTGGGAAGGACAGATCGCTCATCGGCCGGCCGCCTCTTCCGTCGTCGCGCCGCGCATGCGGGCCAGCACCTGTTCCCGGGGCCCTTCGGCGACCACCGTGCCGCCGTTCAGCATCAGCAGGCGGTCGACGCGCGCCAGCACGCCCGCCCGGTGCGCCACGATCACCACCGCCGCGCCGCGGGCCGCCGCGTCCCGGACCGCCGCCATCAGGGCCGCTTCGCCGTCCTGGTCGAGATTGGAGTTCGGCTCGTCCAGCACCAGCAGAACCGGGTCGCCATACAGCGCCCGCGCCAGCGCCACGCGCTGCGCCTGTCCCGCCGACAGCCCGGCACCGTAAGGCCCCAGCATCGTGTCGTAGCCGTCGGGCAGTCGCAGGATCATCTCGTGCGCGCCCGCCGCCTGGGCCGCGGCCACGGCCAGCCGATCGACCTCGGCCGGCGACGTGCCGATCGCGCCGGAAAAGCGCGAGACGTTGTCCTTGATGGTCCCGGCGAACAGGCTGGGAACCTGGGGCAGATAGCCGATGAACCGGGCCAGATCGTCGCCCTCGCGCGCTTCATACTCGGCACCGTCCAGCCGCACCGTGCCGGCGGTCGGCTTCAGCGCGCCGGCGATCGCGCGGGCCAGGGTCGTCTTGCCTGACCCGGACGGGCCAACCACGCCCAGGGTCTCGCCGGGTTCGAGGTTCAGGCTGACGCCGCGAACCTGCGGTTGCTCCGTGCCGGGCAGGCGCACAGACAGGGCTTCCAGGGCCAGCCGGCCGCGCGGAGCGGGCAGGGCGGTCGTCGGGGCGTCGACGTCGGCGGTGCCCTCGAACAGGTCGGTCAGCGTCTTCCAGCCGGCCCGGGCGGCGACCAGCGACGGCCAGGCCCCGACCAGCAGCTCGATCGGGGCGACGGCGCGGGTCAGCAGCACCGACGCGGCGATGATCGCGCCGGGCGACAGCTGACCGTCGACCGCCAGCCAGGCGGCCGTGCCCAGAGACAGGGACTGCAGGAGCAGTCTCAGGAACTTGATCGCGCCGGTGTAGCGCCCGCCGGTGAACTGGGCATCGGCCTGCCGATCGGCGGCCTCGCGCCGCTGTCGCATCTGACGTGCGATGCCCGCGCGGCGCATGCCCAGGGCGCGGACCACCTCGGCCTGCTCGGCCACGGCCTGCTGGGCGGCATAGGCCTCGATCGAGGCGTCGTGCGCCCGCTTCAGGCGCGGCCGGGCGTCGCGCTCGTTCATGACGGCGAGAACGGTCAGGACGATCGCGCCCACCAGCGTCAGCACCCCGATCAGCGGATGCAGCAGGAAGCAGGCCAGCAGATAGATCGGCGTCCAGGGCGCGTCGAACAGGGCCAGAACCCCTTGACCCGACACCGCCGTGCGCACGGCGTCGAACTCGCGCAGCGCCTGGGTGCCCGACGCCTTGCCCGGCAGGTCGATCATGCGCGCCAGGATGCGGTCGGCCAGCTGACGGTCCAGCCGCAGGCCAGCGCGCACCAGAATGCGCGTCCTCAGCCAATCCAGCGTCGCCAGGGTACCCAGGGCGAAGACGGCGACGGCGGTGATCAGCAGCAGGGTCGTGATCCCGCCGGTGGGCACGACGCGGTCATAGACCTGCATCATGTAGATGGTCGGCGTCAGATAGAGCAGGTTGACCAGGGCGCTGAACACCGCCGCCCACACCAGATGGCTCCGGCAGGCCTTCAGCGCCTCGGCCAGGGGCTCGACGCCCGGTCGGTCCGGCAACAGCTTGAACACGCACGCATCCGTTCGCCGCCCGGTGACGCGGGCCTCGGCGACAACATAGACCCGCCGATCCCGGCGGAACAGCGGCCTCTTAGTGAAGCGTCTCGCCGTGCAGGGCGGAGTCGAGTCCCTCGATCTCCGCCTCCCTGTCCACGCGCAGGCCGGTGGTGAACCGGCAGATCAGCAGGATCAGCCCGGTGCCGACCGCGCTCCAGGCAATTACGGCGATCAGGCCGATGGCCTGCTTCAGGATGGTCGCGCCTTCCGCCACGCCATTGATGGCGGCGTCGGCGAACACGCCGGTCAGCAGCGCCCCGACGATGCCGCCCATGCCGTGCACGCCGAAGGCGTCGAGACTGTCGTCGATCTTCAGCCAGTGCTTGAGCTTTACCGCGCCGAACCAGCAGGCCACGCCCGCCAGCACGCCAATGATCATGGCACCCTGCGGGTTCACCAGTCCGGCGGCGGGCGTGATTCCCACCAGTCCCCCGACCAGCCCGGACAGCATGCCCAGCAGTGTCGGCCGCTTGTGGTCGATCCACTCGACGACCAGCCAGCCCAGCGCGGCAGCCGCGGCGGCGAGGATGGTGTTCAGCGCGGCCACCGCCGCGATGCCGTCCGCCGCCCAAGCCGAGCCCGCGTTGAACCCCATCCAGCCGACCAGCAGCAGGCCCGCGCCGATGGCGGTGAAGGCGAGATTGTGCGGTGCCAGGTTGTCACGCCCGAAGCCGTGCCGGGGGCCCAGCACGAGCGCGCACACCAGTCCGGCGACGCCCGCGTTGACGTGGACCACCGCGCCGCCCGCGAAGTCCAGCACGCCGGCCTCGCCCATCCAGCCGCCGCCCCAGACCTGGTGGGCGATGGGCGCGTAGACGATCAGGTGCCACAGCGCGAAGAACAGCAGGGACGCCGAGAACTTCATCCGCTCGGCGAAGGCTCCGGCGATCAGGGCCGGGGTGATGATCGCAAACGTCAGTTGGTAGGCGACCCAGAGGAACTCCGGCAGGGCGGGTGCCAACGCGTGCGCCGTGTCGACCCTCACCCCGTTCAGGAAGGCCGCGTCAAATCCGCCGATCAGCGCGTTGCCGCTGCCGAAAGACAGGGAATAGCCGACCGCGAACCAGAGCACGGTCACCACCATGAAGGCGGCCGTGGAATGGGCGATCGCGCCGATCACGTTCTTGCGCCGCACCATGCCGCCGTAGAACAGCGCCAGACCCGGCAGGGTCATCATCAGGACGAGGGCGGTGGAGGTCAGGATCCACCCGGTGGCGGCGGGGTCGATCTGGAGGGCGGCCTGATGCGGCAGCAGGGCGGCGGGGCTCATGGGCGGCGACGTCTCCGGGCAAGCGGTCGGGGAGGTCGGCCGCGCCGTCTCTGCGGGCCGCGGAAAGGGAGTGGATCGTATTGCGGCGCAACAGGCAAATCATTTCGTGTGCGGTGCGATAATGGCCGCTCGATGCGCTCTTCGACCTCATCCCCGACGCCGTTGCACGAATCGACCTTGGCCGTTTCGCGCACGCGTTCCGCAGTTCTCAAGGTTACAAAACGGCAATGTCTCAAGCCTTGCACCGGCCTCGCGACAGGGTGTCAATGCGCGTCCGGGCGCCGCGGGCGCCGTTACAGCCGTGCTTTCCAAGGGGGATTTCGATGAGCCTGCCCACCCTTCGCCGCCTTCTGGCTGGCGGTTGCTGCGCCGCCGCGCTCCTGTCCGGTGCCGCTGTCGCGCAGGAGATGGATCCGAACGCCACCTCCATCGTGCCCGTGGCCACCGTCGACGCGGCCGAGCCGGCGCTGCAGCAGCTGCCTCCGTTGCCGGACGTGCAGATCCCCTACACCCGCTACGTCCTGCCCAATGGCCTGACACTGATCGTGCACGAGGACCGCAAGGCCCCGATCGTGGCAGTCAATATCTGGTACCACGTGGGGTCCAAGAACGAGCCGACCGGCCGCTCCGGTTTCGCCCACCTTTTCGAACACCTGATGTTCAACGGGTCGGAGAACTTCAACTCCGACTTCTTCAAGGCCACCGAGCTGCTGGGCGCCACCGACCAGAACGGGACGACCAACAAGGACCGGACCAATTATTTCCAGAACGTCCCGACCTCGGCACTGGACTCGATCCTGTGGCTGGAAAGCGACCGCATGGGTCACCTGCTCGGTGCCGTCTCGCAGGAGCGTCTCGATGAGCAGCGCGGCGTGGTCCAGAACGAGAAGCGCCAAGGCGAGAACCAGCCTTACGGCCGCGTCTGGAACGCCATCATCGACGCCACCTATCCGGCCGACCATCCCTACGGTCACAGCGTCATCGGTTCGATGGACGACCTGAACGCCGCGGACCTCCCGACTGTGCAGCAGTGGTTCCGAGACTACTACGGTCCGGCCAACGCCGTGATCGTGCTGGCAGGCGACATCTCCCCGGAAGAGGCGCTGGCCAAGGTCACCCACTACTTCGGCGACATCCCTCCCGGACCTCCGGTCACCCAGCCGGCCCGCATGATCGAGCCCATGGTCGGAGAGCAGCGCGAGATCATGTACGACCGCGTCGGCCAGCCGCGTCTTTACAAGGTCTGGAACGTGCCGCCGGCCGGCGAGGCCGAGGCCGATCATCTGGGTCTGCTGGCCCAGGTCCTGACGTCCGGCCGGAATTCTCGCCTGTTCAAGCGCATGGTGTTTGACGACCAGACCGCGACCGGCGTCCAGGCCTTCGTTTCGGAAGGTGAGATCGGCAGCCAGTTCCTCATCGTCGTGACCGCCAAGCCCGGCCAGGATCTCGCCGCTCTGGAAGCCGTCGTGGACGATGAGCTGGAGCGCCTGCTGCGCGACGGCCCCACCGCCAATGAGCTGGAGCGGGCCCGCACCTCGACCGGTGCCGGCCTGGTGCGCGGACTGGAACGGATCGGCGGCTTCGGCGGCAAGTCCGACCGGCTGGCCCAGGGCGAGGTCTTCCACGACAATCCCGACCAGTGGCGCGAAAGCTACGCCCGCCTTCTGGCCGCCCGTCCGCAGGATCTGACGGCCGCCGGCCGCAAGTGGCTCAGCGACGGGTCCTACACCCTCGAGGTCCGGCCGTTCGAGCAGTTCGCCGCCTCCGCCACGGGCGCAGACCGCTCGGCCATGCCTGTCCCGGGCGAGATGCCCATGGCCAACTTCCCCTCGTTCGAGCGCTTCGAGCTGTCGAACGGCCTGGACGTGGTCCTGGCCACCCGGACGGGCGTGCCCACCGTGTCGATGAACCTGATCGTCGATGCCGGCACGGCCGGCGAAGGTGTCGACAAGGCCGGTCTGGCGGTGCTGACCCCCTCCGTCATGACCAGCGGCACCGAGGACCTGGACGCGCTGGAAATCAGCGACCGCCTGCAGCTTCTTGGCGCGACGCTCGGCGGCTCGTCCGGCGTCGACACGACCAGCGTCTCCATGACGGCGATCGACTCCCGCCTGGAAGAGTCACTCGACCTCTACGCCGACGTGATCCTGAATCCCGCCTTCCGCTCCGAGGACTTCGAGCGGTCGCGCGTGCAGCAGGTGTCGGGCATCCAGCAGGCCGACCGCAACCCGGGCGCCGTGGCCAACCGCGTCCTTGCCGGTTCCCTGTATGGGTTCGAGAACCCGTACGGACGTCCGACCTCGGGCACGGTCCAGACCGTGGGGGCCCTCACCCCGGCCGACGCCGAGGCCTACCACTCCGCGTGGTTCCGTCCGGACAACGCCACCCTGGTCGTTGTCGGCGACGTGACGCGCGACGAACTGGTCCCCCTTCTTGAGGACAAGTTCCGTGGCTGGACCGCCCCGGCCTCGGCCATCCCGGCGCGCCAGCAGCCCACGGCGGTGGCCGCCGCGTCCGGTCCGGTGATCTATCTGATCGACCGCGCCGGCCCGCAGTCGACCATCACGGCGGGCCGTCTGGTCCCCGCCCTGGACCCGACGACCGAGCCGGCGATCACGGCGATGAACACCGCCCTTGGCGGCTCCTTCACCAGCCGGATCAACATGAACCTGCGTGAGGAGAAGGGCTGGTCCTACGGCGCCGGCTCCGGCATCCGCGGCGCCCGGGGCGAACGCCTGTTCCTGGTGTCCACGGGCGTTCAGTCCGACAAGACCGCCGAGAGCCTGCTGGAGATCGACCGCGAGCTGACCGAGGTCCTGACGGGCCGCCCGGTCACCGAGGAAGAACTGGCGGCGCACAAGTCGAACCTGATCCTCGGCATGGCGGGCCAGTGGGAGACCAACGGCGCGGTCGCCGGCGATCTGGCACAGCTGGTCGTCTACGGCCTGCCGGACGACTACTTCGACCGCTCGGCCGCCGGCATCGTCGCCACCACCCCGGCCACCGTCACCGAGGCGGCCCGGACCATCGTCTCCGACGGCCCGACCGTCTGGGTCGTGGTCGGCGACCGGGCCACGCTGGAGCCGCGCCTGCGCGCGCTCAACATCGGCGAGGTCCGTGTGGTGGACGTCTACGGCAACCCGGTCCAGTAAGGCGCATCCAGACCCGGCCGGTTCGCGCCGGCCGGGTCGCCTGCCTCTACGGACCTTCGCCATGACCGACGCCCCGCTGGATCTCCATCACTGGATCGGCGGGCAAAGAATCGCGGCCGACAGGCCGTCCGAGCGTCGCAACCCCTCCGACATCGACGAGGTCGTCGCCCGTCTGCCCGACGCCGGTTCGGCCGAGGTCGACGCTGCGGTCGCGGCGGCCCGCGCGGCCTTCCCCGGCTGGAGCGAGGCCAGCCCCGAGGTCCGCGCCGACGTGCTGGATCGCGCCGGCCAGATTCTGTGGGATCGGCGGGAGGCCGTCGGCCGCCTGCTGTCGCGCGAGGAAGGCAAGACCCTGGCCGAAGGCGTCGCAGAGACCGGCCGCGCCGCCCGCATCCTCCGCTACTTCGCCGGCGAGGCCGTGCGTCTGCATGGTCAGGCGCTCGACTCCGTTCGGCCCGGCGTTTCGGTGCGCACGCGCCGCCGCGCCGTCGGTGTGTTCGGCCTGATCACGCCGTGGAACTTCCCCATCGCCATCCCGGCCTGGAAGGCCGCGCCGGCGCTGGCCTTCGGCAACACCGTGGTGATGAAGCCCGCCGGCCCGACCCCCGCGACGGCAGAGGCGCTGGCGGCGATCCTGCACGAGGCGGGCCTGCCCGACGGGGTCTTCAACCTGGTGATCGGCCGCGGCCGGGTTGGCCAGGCCCTCGTCGACCACCCGGACGTCGACGGCATCAGCTTTACCGGCTCGCAGGGCGTAGGCGCGGGCGTCGCCGCCGGGTGCGCCGCGCGTCAGGCGCGCTGCCAACTGGAGATGGGCGGCAAGAACCCGCTGGTGGTGCTGGACGACGCCGACCTCGACCGCGCGGTCACGGTGGCGCTGGACGGCGGCTTCTTCTCGACCGGCCAGCGCTGCACGGCCTCCTCGCGCCTGATCGTGCAGGACGGGATCCACGACCGCTTCGTCGCGGCGCTGGCGGAGAAGGCGTCAGCCCTGCGCGTCGGTCACGCGCTGGACCCGCAGACCCAGGTCGGCCCCGCCGCCACCGACGACCAGATGGAGACGGTGCACCGCTGGATCGAGACGGCGCGGGGGGAGGGCGGCCGAATCGTCGCGGGCGGCGACCGTCTCAGCCTGTCGCCGCGGGGCTGGTACGTGCCGCCGACCCTGATCGTCGACACCGCGCCTGATATGAAGATCAACGCCAACGAGGTGTTCGGCCCGGTCGTCTCGGTGGTCCGCGTCAAGGACTATGAAGAGGCCTTCGCCGTCGCCGACGCTGGCGAGTTCGGCCTGTCGTCGGGCATCGTCACCACGTCCCTGAAGCACGCGACCGACTTCCAGCGCCGCATCCGCGCCGGCATGACCATGGTCAACCTGCCGACCGCCGGGGTCGACTATCACGTGCCTTTCGGCGGCACCAAGAAGTCCAGCTTTGGCCCGCGCGAGCAGGGCTATGCCGCGGCCGACTTCTACACCTGGACGCAGACGGCCTACCTCTTCGCCTGAGCCCAAAAGAAAACGGCCGGTCCCGAGGGACCGGCCGCGTCTCTTGCGCTCTGATCGGGATCAGAAGCGGGTCGTGAGGCTGATCGAGCCGCTCTGGCCCAGATCATAGCCGTTCGCCGTGATCCGGTTTCCGAGCTCCTGATATTCCAGGTACTCCTCGTCCAGCAGGTTCCGCAGTTCGATCGACAGGCCCATGTCGCGGCCCGCGTACTCGAAGTCCTTGCGGTAGACGAAGTCCAGGATGACGCCCGGCTCCTGGATCAGGTCCGGCTCGCCCGGACGGCCACGGGCCGAGGAGCGTTCCGACACCCAGGTGACCAGGAAGGTCGCCTGCGACCGGGCCACGTCGTCTTCCCAACCGAACTGCAGGTTGGCGACGTGCTCGGACTGACCCTGAAGGCGGCTGCCGTCGATGATGTAGTCCGAGGCGGGGCGCGAGGCACCCTGGGCCGACAGCGGGAACACCAGATCGCCGGCCTCAACCTGCACTTCCGACTGGGTCCAGGTGTAGTTGGCCTGCACCAGCCAGCGCTTGTCGGCGATGAAGCTCCAGCCCGCGTCCGGGAAGTCGAAGTACTTCTTCCCGTCGAGCTCGACGCCGTAGAGGATGGCCTTCGGCGCGTTCAGGTAGGTCTGCTGAAGCAGGTTGCCCTGTTCGTTGATCGACGATTCGATCGGGTTCTCGAGGTCCTTGTAGAAGACGCCGGCCGTGACGTATTCGCCGCGGTCGAAATAGCGCTCAAGGCGCGCGTCGAGGTTCAGGATCTCGGTGTCGACCAGGTACGGGTTGCCGAAGAACAGGCGGTCGTTGTCCGGGTCGAGGTACTGCTGCGGTGCCAGTTCGCGGAACTGCGGACGACCGATGGTCTTGGACGCGCCCAGACGCAGCTGGGTGTCCTCCATGAAGTTCCACGTCAGGGTCGCCGAGGGCAGCCAGTAGGCGTTGTCCAGCGAGGTCGGCTGGAACACCAGGGCACCGCCGAAGAGGTCGCGCGGCGACACGTACTGCTCGGCGTCCTCATAGCGCACGCCGGCCGAAACGCTGACCAGCGGAACCACTTCGGCCTCGACCTGCACGTAGGCGGCGCGGGTTTCCAGACCCGCCTCATAGGCGGCGGCGCCGCCCGAGGGGGTGATTTCCTGCAGCTCCCACAGCAGCGGGCCGATGTTGAAGTCCGAGAACAGGTAGTCGACGCGGCTGTCCTGAACGTCCAGCGGGATCGAGCCGGCCGCCGCATAGAAGCGGAAGTCCCGACGTTCGGCGTCGCGGGTGTTGTCCATCCAGGCCACGCCGGCGCGCACAGTCAGCTCGCGGGCGTCGGACAGCGGCGTGGTCCAGGCCAGGTCGGCGCCGGCGCTCAGGATCTCGTCTTCCAGCTCCGAGAAGCTGGTCGAGTTGCGATACTGCTCGCCGTCGTGACGATAGACGCCGTCCACGCCCAGTCCGTAGCGGATCACCTTCTCATAGGGCGAGTCACGGGTGGTCAGGGCGTAGGCACCGCGCCAGGACAGTTCCAGTGCGCCGTCCATCAGGTCGTGTTCGCCGGCCAGCTGGGTCGAGAACAGGCTGCGCTCGAACCATTCGGTGAAGTCGTCGCGGACCTGGTTGCCGTTGATTCCCGGCGCGTCGAAGTCGACGCCAGTGCGCGAGCGGGCTTCCTTGGTCGTGCGGCGGACGTAGAGGTTGGTCCACTTCAGCTCGTGGAACTCGTTCTGCCAGCTGAGACCGCCCAACAGGTTCAGACCGACGTCGTTCTCGGTCGACTGAACATCGTAGTCGGTCTGGATGGCCAGGGCGCCGGCGTCCAGACGGCCCGACTGCTGGATCGCCGAGCGCGTGCGCCAGTCGTTGTCGTAGCTGGCCACGAAGATCGCGCCCAGATCGCCGCCGCCGACCAGCCACGTGCGGCCGCCCGAAAGTTCGACGCCGAAGTTGGGCTGAATGTGGTCCTGCTCTTGCAGCAGGTTCAGCGGCGCGTTGACGAAGTCGCGGCCGATCGCCTGCAGTTCGGCACCGGTGAAGTCCGGGCCGGCGGCGACGCGATTGCCCGTCGCGATGGCCTCGCGAAGCAGGCCGGGAACGTCGCGCGTGCCGTCGTCGAAGCCGGTGAAGTCGGTGCGCGATCCGTAGTAGATCAGGCCATCCTTGCCGGTCGTCTCCAGATTGCCGCCGACCGAGACCTGGAAGTTCAGGAACGGCTCGCGGGGTGCGCCGACGGTGCGAAGGTCGATCACGCCGCCGCCGAACTCGCCCGGATAGTTGGCCGAGTAGGTCTTCTGGACCGTGACGCCGTCCAGCACCGAAGCCGGGAACAGGTCCAACGGCACGACGCGCTGCAGCGGTTCGGGCGAGGGCAGGGGCGAGCCGTTCAGCAGCGCCGACGAGTAGCGCTCGCCGAGGCCGCGCACGTAGACGAAGCGGCCTTCGACGATCGACAGGCCGGTCACGCGCGTCAGCGCCTGGGCGGCGTTGTCGTCGCCGGTGCGCTCGAGGTCTTCCGCGGTCAGGAAGGCCGCGACCTCGGAGGTCTCGCGCAGGGGTTCGGGGATGAAGCGGCCCAGGACGACGATCTCGTCCACCTGGGTGTCTTCGGGTTCCTGCGGCTCGGGGTCCTGCGACGCGACGACCGGGTCGGTCGGCGGCGTCTGGGCGAACGCCAGGCCAGGCGCGGTCAGCGCGGTGCCGGCGAGCAGGAGTGCGCCCCAATTCCTGGAAAGCGTCTTGGAAAGCGTCTTCATGATCGGCGCCTTGGTCCTATGGGTTCGACGTGGAACGACATGGGGGGCGGCCGCGGGTGCGGCCGCCCCCCGGGCGCAGGATCAGCAGGTGGAGCCGGCGGCGATGCCGCAGGACCAGCCGGCGTACCAGGTGTCGGCGCTGTCGCGGACGGCGCCGACGTAGGTCGTGTTGACGAAGAACGGGTTCAGACCGGCGACCGCGGTCGGGGTCCGGGCCGTTTCGTTGGCGCCGTTGGTCACGCCCGACAGGGTCGAAGCGCCCGAGCCGTTGTTGGCACCCGTGCCGAAGATGCCCGAGGTCGCGGCGTCCTGGTTGCCGTCGGCCCTGAAGGTCGTCGTGCAGCTCAGGTAGACCGAGTTGAACGTCGGTCCGTTCGTCACGGTGGCGGCGTCGTCGATGTCGAAGCAGGTGCCCGGTCCGGTGACGACCGAGTTGTACAGCTGCATGGCGTGACCGGTGTTCAGCAGCACGCCGTCACCGCCGCCCGCGCGGCCGATGGCCGTCACGTTCGAGATGATCGGACGGGTGAACAGGGCCTGGTTGCCGGCCGACGACGATTCGAACATGCGGTCGCCACCGTTGTCGCGCTGGCGGACGATCATGAACTGGACGTTGCCGCGATAGCCGGTGTCGGTGTCGAAGCTGTCGTCGTCGTTACCCGTCAGCACCACGTACTTCAGGTTCACGGTGCCGCCGAACGGCTCGATGCCGTCATCCGACGAGTTGTGGACCTGGATGTATTCCACGACCGTGCCGTTGCCGACGCCGGCCATGGTGATGCCGTTCAGCTCGTTGCCCGGCAGGATCTGGAAGCCGGAGTGCTGCAGACGGAAGTAGCGCAGACGGCCCGAGCTGTCCGAGGCGGTGTTGCCGCCGTAGAAGGCGTTGGTGCCTTCAACCTGGGCTTCACAGGCGATGTTCGGCGGGGTCACGCCGGCCGGGCAGGCGGCGATGGGCGCGCGGCCCAGGATGACCAGACCACCCCACTGACCGATCGAGTCGACGCCGGTGGTGCCTTCGATCGACTGGCGGCTGGTGAAGATGACCGGGCTGGTCGAGGTGCCTTCGGCGAAGATCTGCGAGCCGCGGTTGACGACGATGTAGTCCAGGCCACCCGAACCGAAGACGCGCACGCCCGGCTCGACGGTCAGGATGCCCTGCTGGGCGCCGGCGATCGGGGCGGCCGGGTTGGCACCACGGTCCTGGCCCACGTCGGTGCGGCCGGACACGGAGTAGATGACGCCGGTCGTGTTCGCGAGGACCAGGTTGCCGACGACCAGGGCCGGAAGCTGGCAGTTGCGCAGCACGGCACCGCCTGCGGCGGTGATGGTGCCGACGTTCGAGGTGCCGGTCGGGCAGGTGGCCGGGGTCGTGCCGCCGCCGCCGCCGCCGCCGCCGCCGGTGCCGCCACCGGTGCCGCCGCCGAAGTTGCCTTCGCCCGGCGACGCCACTTCGGCCGAACCGCAGGCGGCCAGGGCCAGGGCGGCCGCGCCGGCCATCAGAATTTTCGTGAGACGCATCTTGGGTAACCCCTCGCAATGGAATGTGCGGGTCACCCGTGCACTGTTTCGCTCAGCAACCCCGGGACGCTCGATTAGAGCCGCTTTGCAATGGGGGCGTGACGCTTATGTAATTGTATATGTAGATCGATCCGAGTTCAGAATAATCGTCATATTCGACGCCATCGATACTTGAGACGATTTGGCGACGATTATTCCGTTATCGGAGCAAGTGTCGCCGTCAGGACCTGCCCGCCTCTCCGCCACCGGACCTCGACCGCCCGCCCCGATCCCAGCACACCGGCCAGTTCCGCCACACGTTCCTCGCTGGTCAGGGGCTCGCCGCCGACGCTCAGGATGACGTCCCCCTCACGCAGACCCAGGGCCGCAAGGGCACCGCCGGCCGCGCCGCGCCGCCAGACGAAGCCCTCGACGGCTCCGTCCCGCATCTGCGGCCGCAGGGCCGAGACGTAGACGTCCTGTTGCGGCGCGCCCAGACCCATGGCCGCCGCCGCCCGTGCGGCGTCCGCGTCGAGGGGGCCACTGGTCGCCCCGGGCGGCGAGGGCGGCGGCGGCGGATCGTCGGTGAATTCCAGCCGCAGTTCCCGTCCGCCGTCGACCAGCACGACATGGTCGGACGCGACGTGTCTCAGCTCCGGAGCCCCGGGAGCAGATTCGCCGCGCGCCAGCACGATCTGCACGCCGTCGGGCCGCTGCAGGATGGCAGAAGCGTCCGCTCCCGTCCGCGTGCCCATCAGTCGCCAGCCTACGAGGCCGGCTTCAGCAACGAGTCCCGGCGGTGCCGTTCCGGCACGGTGGAAGGCGTCGAACCGCGCGAAGATGCCCGGGTCCGCCGACTTCGCCGACCGTTCTGCCTCCGGGGGGGGAGGCACCGCCCCCAGGCGCCAGGCCCCGCCGATCAGCGCCAGCCCCAGCGCCGCGACCAGCCCGATCTCCACCCGTTGCGAACGGTTCAGGCGAGACAGGGGGGACGGAGCGTTCGTCATGGCCGCGACATATCCGGCGTTTGTGACGAACGCCGCACGGCTCAGGCCGGTGCCAGGATGCGACCGCTCAGGGCGGGCAGGCCATCCGCGTCGCGCGCGCCGACCGACTCGACGACCGCCCATCCCTCCGGCGCCGCCCAGTCGCACGGCGCGAAGCCGAGATTGAACGCGCACAGCCGCCGCTCGGTGCCCAGTGTGCGTTCGAACACCAGCAGGGCGTCGTCGGCGTGGATCACCTTCATGTCGCCGGTCCGCAGACAGGCCGTCGCGCGCCGGGTCGCGATGAGCCGCCGCGTCGTCGCCAGCATCGACCCGGGGTCCGTCGTCTGGTCGTCGACCGCCAGCGCCGGGTGCCGGGGATCCACGGGGAGCCAGGGCTCGACCGTCGAGAAGCCGGCGAACGGTGCCTCGCTCCGCCACGGCATGGGCGTGCGAGCTCCGTCGCGGCCCAGGGTCTCGGGCCAGTTGGCGATGGCCTCGGGGTCGACCAGGCGCTCGAACGGGACCTGGCCCTGCGGCAACCCCAGCTCCTCGCCCTGGTAGACGATCGTCGTGCCGCGCAGACACATCAGCAGCAGCATCGAGACCTCGGCCACGTCCCGCGCGTCCCGACCGTGTGCCCAGCGCGACGCCGCCCGCGGCGCGTCGTGGTTGGAGAAGGTCCAGCTGGGCCAGCCCTGGCCGTCGCGCCCGTCCCAGGCCGCGGCCGCCCGCCGCACCAGCCCCGGTGTCAGCGCGTCGGCATAGAGATAATTGAATCCATAGGCGCTGTTCAGCCGGTCGGTCCCGTCCGTGAAGGCCTGCATCTCCGCCTCCGCCCCCTCGCCGGGGATCTCCGCCACGGTGAACCGCCCGGGGTAGGTGTCCGTCATTGCCCGGATGCGCTTCATGAAGTCGATCAGGCCGGGTTGGGACTGGTTGTGGAGGTGCAGCTGGAAATCGAACGGCCGCGTGCGCTTGCCGCCCGGCGGTGCCGGCGGATTGTCGGTCAGTGAGGGGTCGTGCATGCCGAAATTTATGGCGTCCAGCCGGAAGCCGTCCACGCCACGCTCCAGCCAGAACCTCGCCACGTCCAGCAGGGCGTCCTGCACCTCGGGCAGGTGGGTGTTCAGCTGCGGCTGCTCCGGCAGGAAGTTGTGCATCCAGTACTGGCCGCGTCGCGCATCCCAGGTCCAGGCCGGGCCGCCGAACACCGATTGCCAGTTTGACGGCGGCGAGCCGTCGGGCTTCGCGTCGGCCCAGACGTACCAGTCCGCCTTCGGATTCTCCCGCGAGCGCCGGCTTTCGTCGAACCAGGCGTGGCGGTCCGAGGTGTGAGCGAAGACCAGGTCGGTGATCACCTTCAGGCCCAGGGCATGCGCCCGTGCCACCACGCGGTCGAAGTCGTCCATCGTGCCGAACACGGAATCGACCGCGCAGTAGTCGGCCACGTCGTAGCCGAAGTCCTTCATCGGCGACGCGTAGAAGGGCGACAGCCACACCGCGTCGACGCCCAGCCCGGCGACGTGGTCCAGATGGGTCAGCACCCCGGGCAGGTCGCCGACGCCGTCGCCGTCGCTGTCGGCGAAACTGCGCGGGTAGATCTGGTAGATCACCGCGCCGCGCCACCAGTCCTGATCGATCCCGGTCATGAGCCCTCCGCCGTCCCGTCCTTCGTCGGACATCCCGTCCGGGCCGTAAAGCGTCAGGCCACTTTTGGTTACGGCGAGGCGAAAGCCGCTGGACCCCTCCGCACGCCCGTGGAACCAAGGCGGGAATGGAGCGGAGCGCGCGCGTCGCGCCCGCCGAGGGAGCCGACATGACCGACACCCAAACGCCGACCGCTCCGAAGGGCACGGGTCTGGCCTTTGCCTATGTGACGACGCTGTTCTTTGCCTGGGGGTTCGCGACGTCGCTGATCGATCCGCTGATCGCGGCGGTGAAGAAGGTGTTCGACCTGTCGTTTGCCGAGGCGACGCTGACGGCCTCGGCCTGGTTCATCGCCTATGCGGTGGTGTCGGTGCCGGCGGCGGCGCTGCTGTCGCGTCTGGGCTACAGCCGGTCGATCATCTCGGCGCTGGCGGTGATGGTGCTGG
>JAESGW010000246.1_pt1 | contig 87009 bp, 85 predicted proteins | sample 9269791 | NCBI WGS metagenome assembly JAESGW01 (sample SAMN16773120, study PRJNA677053) | algae metagenome | isolation source: Aphanocapsa lilacina HA4352-LM1 and co-occurring heterotrophs from near cave... | place: USA: Maniniholo cave, near Haena, Kauai, HI | collected 2009-07-28 | reverse complement strand
CCGAACTTCGACGACAGCACCGTCGCGATCGCGGCCGTCAGCGTCGTCTTGCCATGGTCAACGTGACCGATCGTGCCCACGTTCACGTGCGGCTTCGTGCGGGTGAATTTACCTTTTGCCATTTTTCAATCCTTGAAAGAGCAGTCCCGTGTATTGGTTTTATGTCTGCATCCGGTTGCTGGATCGCCTCGCACGGGAACGAGACGGCACCGGATCGCAGACAAGAAGGGCCGCGCACTGCGCGGCCCTGCATTCCTGAAACGCTTACTTCGCGCGGGCAGCCACGATGGCTTCGGCGACGTTACGCGGAGCTTCGGCGTAGTGCTTGAACTCCATCGTGTACGTGGCGCGGCCTTGCGACATCGAGCGCAGCGTGGTCGAGTAGCCGAACATTTCCGACAGCGGCACTTCGGCCTTGATGGCCTTGCCGCCACCGACCATGTCGTCCATGCCCTGCACCATGCCGCGGCGGGACGACAGGTCGCCCATCACGTTGCCGGCGTAGTCTTCGGGCGTCTCGACTTCCACGGCCATCATCGGCTCGAGGATCACGGGGTTGGCCTTGCGGGCACCTTCCTTGAAACCGAAGATCGCGGCCATCTTGAACGCCATTTCGTTCGAGTCCACGTCGTGGTACGAGCCGAAGTGCAGCGTGACCTTGACGTCCACGACGGGGTAGCCCGCCAGCACGCCTTGCGTCAGCGCTTCCACCACGCCCTTTTCCACCGCGGGGATGTATTCGCGAGGAACCACACCGCCCTTGATGGCGTCGACGAACTCGAAGCCCTTGCCGGCTTCCTGGGGTTCGATCTTCAGCACGACGTGGCCGTACTGGCCCTTGCCGCCCGACTGGCGAACGAACTTGCCTTCGGCTTCCTCGACGGTCTTGCGGATCGTTTCGCGGTAGGCCACCTGCGGCTTGCCCACGTTGGCTTCCACGCCGAACTCGCGCTTCATGCGGTCCACGATGATTTCGAGGTGGAGCTCGCCCATGCCCGAAATGATGGTCTGGCCCGATTCCTCGTCGGTCTTGACGCGGAACGACGGGTCTTCCTGCGCGAGGCGCTGCAGGGCGATGCCCATCTTTTCCTGGTCGGCCTTGGTCTTCGGCTCGACGGCCTGCGAGATCACCGACTCCGGGAACACCATGCGCTCGAGGGTCACGACCGAATCGGGATCGCACAGCGTCTCGCCGGTGGTCACTTCCTTCAGGCCCACGCAGGCGGCGATGTCGCCGGCGCGGATTTCGCTGACTTCCTCGCGGTTGTTCGCGTGCATCTGCACGATACGGCCGATGCGCTCCTTCTTGCCGCGCACCGGGTTGTAGACGCTGTCGCCCTTCGAAAGCACGCCCGAATAGACGCGCACGAAGGTCAGCTGGCCCACGAACGGGTCGGTCATCAGCTTGAAGGCGAGCGCCGAGAACTTCTCTTCGTCGTCGGCCTGGCGCACCACCGGTGCGTCGCTTTCGTCGGTGCCGGCAACCGGGGGAATGTCCGTCGGAGCGGGCATGTACTCGATCACGGCGTCGAGCATGGCCTGCACGCCCTTGTTCTTGAAGGCCGAGCCACACAGCATCGGCTGGATTTCGCCGGCGATGGTGCGCTGGCGCAGGGCCTTCTTGATTTCCTCTTCGGAGAGCTTCTCGCCTTCGAGGTACTTGTTCATGAGCTCTTCGCTCGCTTCGGCGGCTGCTTCGACCAGCTTCTCGTGGTACTCGTTGCAGACGTCGACCAGGTCGGCCGGGATTTCACCGTAGGTGAAGGTCACGCCCTTGTCCTCGTCCCAGATGATGGCCTTCATCTTCACGAGGTCGACGATGCCCTGGAACTTGTCTTCGGCGCCGATCGGGATCTGGATCACGACGGGGTTGGCCTTCAGGCGGTCGATCATCATCTGGCGCACGCGCAGGAAGTTCGCGCCGGTGCGGTCCATCTTGTTGACGAACGCGAGACGGGGAACCTTGTACTTGTTGGCCTGGCGCCAGACGGTTTCCGACTGGGGCTGCACGCCGCCGACGGCGTCATAGACCATCACGGCGCCGTCCAGCACGCGCATGGAACGCTCCACCTCGATGGTGAAGTCCACGTGGCCGGGGGTGTCGATGATGTTGATGCGGTGCTCGGGGAAATTCTGGGCCATGCCCTTCCAGAAGCAGGTCGTGGCAGCCGAGGTGATCGTGATGCCGCGCTCTTGTTCCTGCTCCATCCAGTCCATCGTGGCGGCACCGTCGTGCACTTCACCGATCTTGTGGTTCACACCGGTGTAGAACAGGATACGTTCCGTCGTCGTGGTCTTGCCAGCGTCGATGTGCGCGGAGATGCCGATGTTGCGGTAGCGCTCGATGGGGGTCTTGCGGGACATGATTTACTTTCGGGTTGAAATGCGTTGAGCGCTGGGCCCCGGGGCGGGCTATACGCCCGACACCCGACACCCAACGCCCAAGCGAAGTTTGGTTTTTAGAAGCGGAAGTGGCTGAACGCCCGGTTGGCTTCCGCCATGCGGTGCACTTCGTCGCGCTTCTTCATCGCGCCGCCACGGCCTTCCGTGGCTTCCATCAGTTCGTTGGCCAGACGCAGGGCCATCGACTTCTCGCCGCGCTTGCGGGCGGCTTCCTTGATCCAGCGCATCGACAGGGCGAGGCGGCGGACGGGACGGACTTCGACCGGCACTTGATAGTTCGCACCGCCGACGCGGCGCGACTTCACTTCGACCATCGGCTTCACGTTGTTGATGGCAACGGTGAACGCCTCGAGGGGGTCCTTGTCCGGGTTCTTCTTCTCGATGAAGTCGAGCGCGCCATAGATGATGCGCTCGGCAACAGCCTTCTTGCCGCCTTCCATGATCACGTTCATGAACTTCGACAGCTCGACATTGCCGTACTTGGGATCCGGCAGGATTTCACGTTTGGGGACTTCGCGACGACGTGGCATTTTCTTAACCTCTTTGCTTCAGTTGGCACCGTCTCCGGCACCGCGAGAGTCGACTCGGACCCTCACTTACTCGACCCAACTTCGGGTCACTACGCTCGACATGCCCGCCAAGGCACTCGAACACCGATGAAACAACTACTGAAAGAAGAACCCGATCAGGCCTTCTTGGGACGCTTCGCGCCGTACTTGGAACGCGACTGCTTGCGGTCTTTCACGCCTTGCAGGTCGAGCGAACCGCGCACGATGTGGTAGCGCACACCGGGCAAGTCCTTGACACGACCGCCGCGAACCAGCACGACGCTGTGTTCCTGCAGGTTGTGGCCTTCGCCGCCGATGTAGGAAATGACTTCGAAGCCGTTGGTCAGGCGGACCTTGGCGACCTTACGAAGCGCCGAGTTCGGCTTCTTGGGGGTCGTGGTGTAGACCCGGGTGCAGACACCGCGACGTTGCGGCGAGTTCTGCATGGCAGGGCTCTTGGACTTGATCTTTTCGACCGTCCGGCCCTGACGCACCAGTTGATTGATGGTTGGCATGAATGAATTAGTCCCAAAACGAGAAATACCCCGGAACTGCCTTGCGGCGCCCTGATCGTGACTCAGGAACCGGGAGATGACGCAAACGTGAATCCCTTCGGAATTTTCCGAAAAGCCCACGAGTATAGCAGCGGGCTCGTGAAACGGCAAAGTCAGCCGGCTTTGGAAGCATTCCGCCCCCTGCCGCCGGCCTGAAACCGCCGGCTCCCTGCCCTGCCGGTTACTTGATCCAGAGTCGGACCGCATCCCAGGCGCGGCCCAGCATGCCGGCCTGCTCGACCGGCTCCAGCGCCACCAGCGGCACCTCGGCCACCGGCTGGTCGTCGAGCGTGACCTTGAGCGTGCCCACGGGCTGGTACTTGGTGAACGGCGCCACCAGCGGGTCGGGGCGCGCGATCTGGGTCTTGAGCTTGCTGGCGGTGCCCGCGGGCACGGCGACCACGATCGGCTCGGGGCGGCCGAGCTTGAGCACATTCTGCTTGCCCTTCCAGACCGCCGGCGTGGCCGCGGGCTGGCCGCCGTCGAACAGGCGCACGGCGTCGTAGGCGGTGTAGCCCCAGTTCAGCAGCTTCTGCGATTCGTTGGCGCGCACGGTCTCGCCCGAGGTGCCGAGCACGATCGACAGCAGGCGGCGGCCGCCGGTCAGGTTCGGGAAGTCGCGCTTGGCGGTGGCGATCATGCAGTAGCCGGCGGCTTCGGTATGGCCGGTCTTCAGTCCGTCGACGGTCGGATCGCGGAACAGCAGCAGGTTGCGGTTGGTGTCGTTGGTCGAGGGCGTGCCCGGGTAGCGGTACTTCTTGATCGCGTAGTACTTGGCTTCCTCGGGGAAGTCGCGCACCAGCCGGGTCGCCAGGATGCTGAGGTCGCGCGCGGTCGTGGTGTGGCCGGGCGCGGTCAGGCCCTCGGGGTTCTTGTAGGTGGTGTTCTTCATGCCCAGCACCTTGGCCTGGGCGTTCATCATCTCGACGAAATGCTCGACCGTGCCGCCCACGCCCTCGGCCAGCGCCACGGTGGCGTCGTTGCCCGACTGCACGATCAGGCCCTTGATCAGGTCTTCCACCGGCACCTGCATCTTCGGGTCGATGAACATGCGCGAGCCCGGCATCTTCCAGGCGCGCGGGCTGACCGGCATCGTCTGCGTCAGGGTGATCTTCTTGGCGCGCAGCGCGTCGAACACGATGTAGGCCGACATCAGCTTGGTCAGCGACGCGGGCTCGACCGGGCTGTCGATGTCCTTCTGCGCGAGGATCTGGTTGGCCGTCACGTCGAGCAGCAGATAACTGCGCGCGGCGATCTCGGGGGGTGCGGGCACCTGGGCGGCGGCGATCAGGCAGACGGAAGCGGCGGCGGCGAACAACAGCGCGCGGGCACCGTGGAGGAAGCGATTCATGGGAGCGATGGGAAAGAAACGAAGACGTGCCTGCAAGCCAGGCTTTCAGGCGGCCGGGTTGTCCGCGCGCAGATGGCGCGCGACCAGGCTCTTGAGCAGCGGCAATTGTCCGTGAAAGAAATGGCCGCCCCCGGGGACGACTGTGACAGGAAGTGACTGCGGCCGCGCCCAGTCCATGACGGCCGACAGCGCCACCGTGTCGTCGGCCTCGCCGTGGACCACCAGCGTGCGCTCGTGGGCCTCGGGCGGCAGCACGGCCACGGTGTTGCGCGCGGCGGCGGTGCCGACCAGCACGATCTGCCGCACGTCGCGCGCGGCCCAGAGCTTCTCGACCGCGCCGCTCGCGACGAAAGCGCCGAACGAGAAGCCGGCGATCGCCAGCGGGCCCTCGGGCGCGAGCTGGCCGACGACGTTCAGCATGTCCTCGAGCTCGCCGCGGCCCTCGTCGTGCACGCCCTGGCTGGCGCCGACGCCGCGGAAGTTGAAGCGCACCGCGGTCCAGCCGCAGGCGATGAAGGCGCGCGCGAGGGTCTGCACCACCTTGTTGTCCATGGTGCCGCCGAACAGCGGATGGGGATGGGCGATGACGGCGATGCCGCGCGCGGCCTCGGCCGGCTGGTCGCGCTGCACCTCGATGGCACCGGCGGCGCCCTGGAGGCTGATCTTTTCGGTCTGGGAATTCATGAGGCTCGGAGTGGAACGGGCCGGCAGGCCGACAGTGAGAGGGGTGCCTGCGGCGAGCACGGTACGAGCGCAGGCCCGGGCGAAAAGTTCAGCGCCCGACGTCGGGCGGCAGCAGCAGGCGCTCGACGATCTCGCCCTTCTTCAGGTGCGAGTCGACGATCTCGTCGATGTCGTCGGCATCGACGAAGGTGTACCAGACCGCCTCGGGATAGACCACGGCGACCGGGCCGCCGGCGCAGCGGTCGAGGCAGCCGGCCTTGTTGACGCGCACCTTGCCGGGCCCCGAGAGCCCCTCCTCCTTGACCCTGGACTTGCAGCGGTCGAAGCCCTGCTGGGCGTTGTGCATGGCGCAGGAATCCTCGCCGTTCTTGCGTTCGTTGAGGCAGAAGAAGATGTGGCGGCCGTAGTAGCCCGAAGGCGCGGCGTGGCTGGCGGGGGTGGACATCGGCGGATTCTAGGACCGCCGCCCGCGCGCCCGGACCTTCCCCTCAGGCGGCCGGCGCCCGGCTGCGCCGCGACAGCAGGAAGATCACGTAGGCCAGCACCCCGAAGGGCCAGAACCAGCCCAGCCACTGGGCCAGCCCGTGGAAGCGGATGAAGCGCCCCTGCTCCCAGGTCGCCAGCGTCTGCGCGAAATAGGCGCTCTCGGGCGCCTGGTTCAGCAGGCTCAGCTGCAGCACCAGCGCCACCAGCAGCAGCGCGCCGCACAGGCGCCGCGGCGCGAACAGCAGCGCCACCCCGGCGAACAGCGCCGCCGCGATGCCGACCTGCGCCGGCAACCCGAGCCAGGCCCAGGCATGGTCGGGGCCGTAGCTCAGCGCGGCCGACAGCCCGGAGGCCGCCACGCCCGTCAGCAGGATCAGCGGCAACAGCACCGCGCGCTGCACCACCGTGCGCGCCGCCAGATAGCCGAGCAGGCAGGGCACCAGCGCGCCCAGCATCACGCACAGCAGCTCGACCGCCGGCACCAGCGGCTCGAGCTCGAACTGGCGCACCGGCAGCCAGTCGATGAACGGGGTGTCGAGCAGCCATTCGGAGATCGCCGCCTCGAGCCGTTCGAACACCTGGCCCAGGCCGAAGGTCACGGCGGCCGGGAACAGCAGCGCGAACGGCCACAGCGCGAGCAGTACCAGCGCGCCGCGGGCGTCGTCGCCGAACCATTGCGCCCGGACCCGCCCCCAGTGCGCGACCGCGCCGAAGCGCTCGAGCGCCACCGCCAGCACGGCGCCCAGCAGCGCGCCGGCGCTGTTCAGGCCCAGGTCGACGTTCGAGGGAATGCGCACCGGCAGGTAGCTCTGCAGTGTTTCCATCGCGAAGGACACCGCCACGCCCGCCAGCGTGGCGCGCAGCACGGCGCGGCCGTTGCTCGCCGTGCTGCGGGTGCGCAGCACCGACAGCGCGCAGAGAAATCCGAAGGGCACGTAACCCGCGACGTTGATCGCGAAGTCGAAGCCGGTCCAGTACTTGGGCCAGGGCGCCCACAGGTAGGCCCAGGGCGCGATGCCCTGGTCGCGCCAGTCGGCGAAGGGATAGAGGCTCGCGTAGACGATCAGCGCCGCATAGGCCAGCGCAAGGGGCAGCGCTGCGGACTTGTGCTGCGTCGCCACCGCCGTCAGAAGGGCTTGACCACGACCAGGATCACGATCGCCAGCAGCAGCAGCACCGGCAGCTCGTTGAACCAGCGGTACCAGCCATGGTTGCGCCGGTTCTCGCCGGCCACGAAGCGGCGCAGCAGCACCGCGCAGCCGTGGTGGTAGCCGATCGCCACCAGCACCAGCGCCAGCTTGGCGTGCATCCAGCCGTTGCCCGGGCCGCGCCCGATGCCGTAGCCCAGCCACAGCCAGAGGCCGAAGCCCAGCGCCGGCACGGCCAGGAAGGTGGTGAAGCGCAGCAGCTTGCGCGCCATCAGCAGCAGGCGCTCGCGCTCGGCGAGCGACTCGGGCGGCACCATCGCGAGGTTGACGAAGATCCGGGGCAGGTAGAACAGGCCGGCGAACCAGCTGGCGATGAAGACGATGTGGAAGGACTTGACCCAGAGCATGGCGGCCAGTTTAGTGGCCGCTCCCCGCCCCAGGCACCCGGTTTCGGCGGCCCCCACGAAAGCGGCGGACAAAAAAAAGCCCGACGTCTTCACGTCGGGCTGGGAAGCCCTTTTGCTGTCACACATCAAGGCACCCGCTCAGGGAGGAAAAGCGGGGGACGGCAAGCCGTCCGGGGCAGAATTTAACAAAGACGAAACAAGGTTTCAAGCGACTGCTGCGCTTTAATTAACATTCTCGGGTAAAAATTTATTACTTTGGTACTACTAATTTCCGTAGTTGTCGGACAACTGGTCCCATCCGCGACAACAGGTCAGGAACTTTAGTTCGGGCACAATTTTCCGCATGAGCTCCACCCTTTCCTCCTTCGCCGCCTTCCCCGCCGGGCGCCCGCGCCGCCTTCGCCGCGACGCCTTCACGCGCAACCTGGTGCGGGAAAACGCCCTCACCACGCACGACCTGATCTACCCGGTGTTCGTGCAGGAAGGCAGCGGCCGGCGTGACGCGGTGGCCTCGATGCCGGGCGTGGAACGCCTGAGCCTCGACCTGCTGCTGCCCGTGGCCGAGCAGTGCGTGACGGCGGGCATCCCGGTGATGGCGCTGTTCCCGGTGATCGACGCGAGCCTCAAGACCCCGGCCGGCGACGAGGCCTTCAACCCCGACGGCCTGATCCCGCGCGTGGTGGCGGCGCTCAAGGCGCGCTTTCCCGAACTGGGCGTGATGACCGACGTCGCGCTCGACCCCTACACCAGCCACGGCCAGGACGGCCTGCTCGACGACAGCGGCTACATCCTCAACGACCCCACGGTCGAAGTGCTGGTGAAGCAGGCGCTCACACAGTCGCAGGCCGGCGTCGACATCGTGGCGCCCAGCGACATGATGGACGGGCGCATCGGCGCGATCCGCCAGGCGCTCGAAGCGCGCGGCGACGTGCACACGCGGATCATGGCCTACAGCGCCAAGTACGCGAGCGCTTTCTACGGCCCGTTCCGCGACGCGGTCGGCTCGGCCGCCAACCTCGGCAAGAGCAACAAGAAGGTCTACCAGATGGACCCGGGCAACAGCGACGAAGCGCTGCGCGAGGTGGGAATCGACATCGCCGAGGGCGCCGACATGGTGATGGTGAAGCCCGGCATGCCCTACCTGGACATCGTGCGCCGCGTGAAGGACGAATTCCGCGTACCGACCTTCGCCTACCAGGTGAGCGGCGAGTACGCGATGCTCAAGGCCGCGGCCCAGAACGGCTGGCTCGACCACGACGCGGTGGTGCTCGAGAGCCTCCTGGCCTTCAAGCGCGCGGGTGCCGACGGCATCCTCACCTACTTCGCGCTCGACGCTGCCCGCCTGCTACAAACTAAGTAGCACAATGGGGCCGCCCGGCCTTCAGTCCGGGCCATCTTGAGCAAGCACGGGGGCGCGCGATGCGAATCTTCGAAATCAACAGCTCGCAGGTCAGCGAGCATGCCGCGCTGGCGCCGCTGGCCCTGCCCGGCTCCTGCAGCGCCGCCAGCTATCTCTGGATCTCGCTCACGCGCGACGAATTCCGCGCCTCGCTGCCCGAGGTGCAGCAGATCCTGCAGACCCTGTGCCAGACCCAGCTGGTCGACCTGCACGTGGCCGACCTGCTGAACGACCAGTTGCCCTCGCACAGCGACTACACCTCGCAGTACGACGTGCTGGTGTTCCGCCGGCTCGCGAGCGGCAACGGCCAGCCGGCGCCGCCCGCTTCGACCGCGCCACCCGCCACCGCCCCGGCCCCGCGCCCGCGCGGCGGCCCGCCCGTGCTGCGCCGCATCGACACCCGCCCGGTCGGCTTCGCCGTGTTCGACCGCGTGCTGCTGTCGGTGCATCCCGAGGACGGCGCGGTGCGCGACGTCTTCGCCGCGCGCCTGCTGGCGGCCGCCGCGCCCGGCGACCGCGGCACGCCGGCGCTCGACGTGCGCGCGGTCACGAACCGCGTGCCCACCAGCCCGGCCGACCTGATGCTGCGCGTCATCAACCAGATCGTCGACGGCTACCTCGACCTGCGGCGCGAGCTCACGAAGCAGCTCGACCACTGGCAGGCCGAGCTCATCGACCCGCGCAGCCGCTTCACCAACTGGGGCGCGCTGATGGAATCGCGCCAGTCGCTGCACCACCTCGACGAGATCTGCGAGGACCAGCGCGCCGCCATGCAGGACTGGCTCGACAACCTCGAGACCCTGCCGCCGCCCAAGGACGCGGCCGAGGGGCGCGAGCGCGAGCTGGTGATGATCCGCAGCCGCGACGTGCTCGAGCACATCGAGCGCGTGGTGCACCACGTGCGCCGGCTCGAGCAGAACGCCGAGACCGCGGTGCAGATGCATTTCAGCGTGCAGGGCCACCGGGCCAACGACATCATGCGGGTGCTGACGGTGCTCACCGCCGTGTTCCTGCCGCTGAACCTGATCGCCGGCATCTTCGGCATGAACTTCGAGTTCATCCCGCTGGTGCACAAGGCCGACGGCTTCTGGATCGCCATGGGCTCGATGCTCGCGATCGCGGTGCTGCTGGTGCTGATCTTCTGGCGCAAGCGCTACCTCGCGCGCACGCGCTGACCGAACGCGCATGAAAAAAAGCCACGCGGAGCGATCTCCGCGTGGCTTTTTCTCGTCCGGATGCGAACGGCCCGAAGGCCGCCCGGTGCCGTGCGACAGCTTACTTGGCGGTGGCGCCGGTGCCTTGCTGGGCCTGGACGCGTGCGTCGAGCGGGTGTTGCATGGTCGAGATGACCTTGCTGTTCACGCGCGAACCCGAGGTCACGTTCTGGTCGGGAGCGGCGGCGGTGCGGATCGCTTCGGCTTCGACCAGGGCGCGGTCCTTCGACACGGCGACCGTTTCCGGGCCGCGCGAGCCGCGGGTCACGTTCTGGTTCGGAGCGGCGGCGGCGCGCACGGCTTCGGTGTTGACTTCGTCGCGGCTCTTGGTCGAGACGGCCTGGGTCACGCCTTCATAGGTTTCGGCTTGGGCGCCAGCGGCGGCAACGAGGGCCAGAGCGGCGGCGGCGATGATGTGCGAGGTCTTCATTTCGTTTGTCCTTGATACGGTACGTCGGAGGGTTTAGCCACCAGGCGCGCGAATCGGCTCGCCTGTGCGGCGAGTTTCAAGGCGAAATCGTTCGGGAAAACACCCGGTTCAGAGACACGGTGTTTCCGGTATTGAAACAATGTCAGGTCGACCGTTCAGTCATTAACCTGGGCGCGCAGCGGGCCATTCCGCCCCGCCGCATGCTCAGCGCCCGGTACGCGGCGTGCCCGGCACGGCCTTGATCTGCGGCGGGATCTCGCTGTTGACGAAGGCGCGGCGGTCGAGGTTCAGGCTCGGGTCGTGCGAGGCCGCCACCGCCTCGGCGCGTACCGCCGCGCGGTCGCGCCCGCCGGTGCGCGGCGCGGCGAGCGGCCGCTCGGCCTCCACGTCGCCATACGCATTGCCGGCGCGCGCCGCCGCGGCGGCTTCGGCGGCCAGCGCGGCGCGGTCCGCGCCGGGGCCGATCGGCCGGATCGGATCAAAGGCCTGGGCGAGCGCCCCGCCGGCCGGCAGCCACAGGGCCGCCAGTGCCAGCATCGCCGGCGCGAGGGCCGCATGGAATCGAAAAGTACGTGTCATCGAATGCATCCTTGCCTGCGTGCGAGTCGCGGCGCGCCACGAAAGTGCCGCGCGGCCATGCTAAGAAAAACCCTTGAGAATCGCGCCATCGCCCAGCGCTACCGGCACGACATCCATGGACAGCCTCGACCTGATCAGAACCTTTCGCGAAGTCGCGGCGCATGGCAGCTTCTCGCAGGCGGCCAAGCGGCTCGACATGTCCAAGGCCACGGTCAGCAAGTATGTCGCCGAACTCGAGACCCGCTTCGGCGTGCGCCTGCTCAACCGCTCCACGCGCTCGGTGAGCCTCACCGACGCCGGCCAGCTGCTGCTGGAGCGCAGCACGCCGGTGCTCGAGATGGTCGAGCTCACGCAGGCCGAGCTGCAGGAGCGCGCGAGCCAGCCCGGCGGCCGGCTGCGCATCTCGGCGCCGCACGGCATGGGCAACGGCGAGTTCCCCAACCTGCTGGCCGACTTCATGCGCCACTACCCCGACGTGCGCATCAGCCTGCAGCTGACCAACCGCACGGTCGACCTCGCCGAGGAAGGCATCGACGTCGACATCCGCAGCGGCCCGGTGGAGGACGCCAACCTGATCATGCGCAAGCTGCGGCTCATGAACATGGTGGTCTGCGCCTCGCCGGTCTACTGGAAGAAGCACGGCAAGCCCGAGCATCCGCGCGACCTGGCGGACCACGAGGCGCTCACCCATTCGCTGCTCGGCGCCCAGCCGGTCTGGCGCTTCGACGACGGCGGCGAGCCGCTCGACGTGCACGTCAGGAGCCGCATGGACTGCACCGAGGGCGCGCCGCTGATCCGCATCGCGATGCGCGGCTTCGGCGTGATCTACCTGCCCTCGATCCTGGTGCAGTCGCACATCGACCAGGGCGAGCTGGTGCCGGTGCTGCAGGACTATGCGCGCAAGGACATGTGGCTGTCGGCCGTCTACCTGCAGCGGCGCCACAACAGCGCCGCGCTGCGCGCGCTGCTCGACTTCCTCGAGACCCGCGTGGGCGACAAGCCCGGCCTCAAGAAATGAAAAAGCCCGGCGGCGCCGGGCTCCCATGCAACGAAGCGAGCGTGCTCAGCCGATGTGCTGCGCGAAGAAGGCCAGCACGCGCTCGCGCGCCAGCTTGGCCGCGTCGGCGTCGTACGAGCCGCGCTGGTCGCAGTTGAAGCCGTGGCCCACCGGGTACACGTGCACCTCGACCTCGGGATGGGCCTTCTTGAAGCTCTCGATGGTGTCGAGCGGGATCCAGTGGTCCTGGTTGCCGAAGTGGGCCTGCACCGGCACCTTGGGCTGGCGCGCGGTTTCCTCGGGCGAGGTCATGCCGCCACCGTAGTAGGGCGCGGCGGCCGAGAGGCCGGGCACCAGCGCGGCGGCGCGCCAGGTCAGCAGGCCGCCCCAGCAGTAGCCGACGATGCCGACCTTGCCGGCCTTGGCCGCGTAGGCCACGGCGGCCTCGATGTCCTGCAGCACGCCGGGCGCGGGCAGCGCCTCCACGGCCGTCTTCAGGCCGAAGCCCGTCTTCATGTCGTCCTCGCTGTAGCCCAGCTCGACGCCCGGCTTCACGCGGTGGAAGGTCGCGGGCGCGACGGCCAGGTAGCCCGCGGCCGCGTAGCCGTCGGCCACCGAGCGGATGTGCGAGTTGACGCCGAAGATCTCCTGCACCACGACGACGGCACCGCGCGGCGTGCCGGCGGGTTCGGCCACGTAGGCGGGGAAGACGAAGCCGTCCTTGGCTGTGAGATCGATGAATTGACCCATGAGTTGTTGCTCCTTTGATGGCAATGGGAAGGATGGAGGGAATGCGTGTCCGGTGCGTGTCGGCGGCGTTCAGCCCGCCGGCCCCGCGCGCAGCGCGCGTTCGACGAAATCGAGCCGGTCCTGGCCCCAGAAGATCTCGCCGTCGATCACGTAGCTCGGCGCGCCGAAGACCTGGATGTCGATGGCCTTCTGCGTGTAGGCCTCGTACCGTTCCTGCACCGCCTGGCTCTGCGCCTGCTCGGCGCGCTTGGCCGGCAGGCCGCATTCGGCCACCAGCGCCTCGAGCACCTTGGGGTCGCCGATGTTGCGCTCCTGCGCCCACACCGCGCCGAACACCGCCGCGCACATGCGCATCGCGGCCTCGCAGCCGTCGTTGAGATCGACCGCGATGATCAGCCGCGCCGCGTCGTCGCCCGCGACCGGAAAGAACTTCGGCTTCGGATGCAGCGGAATCCCCAGGTGCTTCGAGAAGCGCGCCAGCTCGACCAGCCGGTAGGCCTGCCGCTGCGGTGCGCGCTTGCCCAGCGGCAGCCCGCCCGAGACCGGAAAGATGCTGCCCATGTCCACCGGTCGCACGCGCACCGTGGCGCCGGCCGCGGCCGCGATCGCGGCGAAGCGGGCATGGCCCAGGTAGGTCCAGGGGCTTTGGGGGGGGAAGTAGTAGTCGATGGTCTTGCTCATGAATTTCACCTCCGCGCACGAAGCGCCGCCGGAACATCCCGGTACTGCGGGTAAGGCCCGCGACTTGCGAGCCACCCTCGGTGATGTAATCCGGACCGACGGTTTTAACTGACGCGCAGCTTTTGTGCAGGAGATCGGAATTGAACCAGCAGGTGCTCTTGGTCACGGGGGGCGGACGCGGCATCGGCGCCGCCACCGCCTTGCTGGCGGCGCGGCGCGGCCATGCCGTGGCGGTCAACTACGCGAGCAACTCGCTCGCGGCCGACGAAGTCGTGCGCGCGATCCGCGCCGCGGGCGGCAAGGCGATCGCGGTGCAGGCCGATGTCGGCGACGAAGCGCAGGTGATGGCCATGTTCGAGCAGGTCGACGCCAGGCTCGGCCGGCTCACCGCGCTGGTCAACAGCGCCGGCGTGGTCGACGTGCGCGCGCGCGTCGACGAGATGAGCGCGGCGCGGCTGGAACGCATGTTCCGCATCAACGTGATCGGCAGCTTCGTCTGCGCGCGCGAGGCGGTGCGCCGCATGAGCACGCGCCACGGCGGCACGGGCGGCGTGATCGTCAACCTCTCGAGCGCCGCCTCGCGGCTGGGTTCGCCCGAGCAGTACGTGGACTACGCCGCGAGCAAGGGCGCGATCGACACCTTCACGCTCGGCCTGGCCAAGGAAGTGGCCGACGAGGGCATTCGCGTCAACGCGGTGCGCCCGGGCCTGATCGACACCGAGATCCATGCCTCGGGTGGCATGCCCGACCGGGCCTTCGACCTCGCCGCCTCGGTGCCGATGAAGCGCCCCGGCAGCGCGGAAGAGGTGGCGAACGCGATCGTGTGGCTGCTGTCCGACGAGGCCAGCTACACCACCATGGCCCTGCTCGACGTCTCGGGGGGACGCTGATGAGCACCTCGATGGACCTGATCAAGCCGCTGGTCACGCTGGTGGCGATCGTCAACCCGCTGGCCATCGTGCCCTTCTTCATCCACTACACACAGGGCTACTCCGACGCGCAGCGCCGCCGCACGGTGCGCATGTCGGCTTTCAGCGCCTTCGTGGTGATCGCGGTCAGCGCGCTGATCGGCCTGCAGCTCCTGTCCTTCTTCGGCATCTCGATCGCGAGCTTCCAGGTCGGCGGCGGCCTGCTGCTGCTGATGAGCTCGCTGTCGATGCTCAACGCGCAGCCGGCCGAGAGCAAGACCAACGTCGAGGAGCTGCGCGCCACCGAGGTCAAGGCCTCGATGGGCGCCTCCATCGCGGTGGTGCCGCTGACCATCCCGCTGCTCACCGGCCCGGCCACCATCTCCACCGTGGTGATCTACGCCGACAAGGCCAGGCACCTGTGGGAGCTCGCGGTGCTCGTGGGCTACGGCGTGGTGGTGGCGCTGGCCACGGCCATCGCCTTCTCGCTCGCCCAGCCGATAGCGCGCGTGCTCGGCAAGACCGGCATCAACATCATGACCCGGCTCATGGGCCTGATCCTCGCGGCGCTGGCGGTCGAGGTGATGACCGACGGCCTGGGCAAGCTGTTCCCGATCCTCGCCAAGTAGCGCGACCGGATGCGGGCCGGCTCAGCCCAGCATCTTCTCGATGATCTTCCAGTGCGCCGGCTCCACCGGCGTGATCGACAGCCGGTTGCCCTTTCGCAGGATCGTGAGCTCGGCCAGTTCGGGCTTCGCGCGCAGCTCGGGCAGCGCCAGCAGGCGCGTCTTGCGCAGCGCCTGCACATCCACCAGCAGCCAGCGCGGATCGTCCTGCTTCGAGGCCGCGTCGTAGTAGGGCGACTTCGGGTCGAACTGCGTGGGATCGGGCTTGATCGCCGAGGCCACGCGCGCGAGGCCGGCGATGCCGGGCTCGGGACAGCTCGAGTGATAGAACAGCACGCCGTCGCCGACCTTCATGCCGTCGCGCATGAAGTTGCGGGCCTGGTAGTTGCGCACGCCGGTCCACGCCACGGTGGCGTCGGGCGCGGCCAGCGCATCGTCGATCGAGACCTCGTCGGGCTCGGATTTCATCAGCCAGTACTGGGGCATGGCGTTCTCGCGAGGATGGGATGCCGCGCAATATAGCTGTCCGCCCCGCCGCCGGGGCCCGGCTTCAGGGGGCCACGTAGTCCGACACCACCACCCACTTGCCGTCCTTGATCTGCGACAGCCGCGACTGGTCGTTGCCCAGGCGCTTGGTGGCGGTGTAGGTGCTCTTCGGGCTGCCGAACATGTCGGGCTCGAAGGTGATGCTGTCCATGGCCTTGATGAAGCTGTCGGTCGTGAGGTTCGGGCCGGCCTTCTGCGCCGCCTTGATGAAGGAGTCGACGATCACGTAGCCGTAGACCGAGAACACGGTCGGGTCCTCGTTGAACTTGGTCTTGTACTTGTTGGCCCAGAAGCGCAGCGGCTGCGACTGCTCGTCGGTGTAGGGGTTCTGCACCGTCATGGTCGCGTAGATGCCGTCCATGGCCTTGCCGCCGAGCTTGTGGATCAGGTCGGTGTAGGCCGCGCTCGAGCCCAGGAAGGTCGGGTTGAAGCCGGTCTTGCGCGCCTCGCCCACCGTGCCGATGGTCTCGCGGATGATGGTGCCGAGCACCACCAGGTCGCAGTTGGCGGCCTTCATCTTCGCAACCTGCGAACTGAAGTCGGTGGCGCCGCGCTTGAACGAGGTCTTCTCGGCCAGCTCCATGTTCACGGCCTTGAGGCCGGCCTCGGCGCCGCGCTGCACCTCGAGGCCGAACTCGTCGTCCTGGTAGATGGTGCAGACCTTCTTCGCGCCCTTGTCCTTCACCATCTTCGGCAGCGCCAGGCGGATCTGGTCGTAGTAGGTGGCGGCGAACGAGTACTTGAGGCGGTTGAGCGGCTCGTACATCTCGCGCGCCGCGGTGATCGGCATGTAGTTGACGACGTTCTTGTCGAACTGCACCGGCATCGCCGCCATGTTCTGCGCCGTGCCGATGTGGCCGGCCATGATGAAGATCTTCTCCTGGTTCACCAGCTTCTGCGCCGCCAGCACGGCCTTCTTCGGGTCGTAGCCCGAGTCCTCGACGTAGAGCTTGAGCTTGCGGCCGTTGACGTCGCCCTGCTCGTTGAGCTCGTCCACGCGCAGCTGCATGCCGTTGCGCGCCTGCTTGCCGAAGCCGGCGAGCGGCCCCGAGAGATCCTGGATCGTGCCGATGCGGATCTCGTCCTTGGTCACGCCCTGCTGCGCGGACGCGAGCGTCGCGGCCAGGCCCAGCACGGCCAGCATCGTCGGTGTCTTGAGCTTCATGCGCTTGTCTCCTCGGGTTGGCGAAAAAATCGGGTGGCGATCGGGACGTTCTTCGATGCGCTCAGCGGTACATGGCCTCGATGCGCGGCGCGTACTTGGTCTGCACCAGCTTGCGCTTGAGCTTCATGGTCGGCGTCAGCTCCTCGTCCTCGGCGCTCAACTGCGTCTCGAGCAGGAAGAACTTCTTAATCTGCTCCACGCGCGCGAACTTCGCATTGACGCGGTCGATCTCGCCCTGGATCAGGTCGAGCACCTCCTGCGTGCGCGTGAGGCTTTCGTAGTTGCTGAACGGCACGTCGTTGTCCTGCGCGAATTTCTCGACGTTCTCCTGGTCGATCATCACGATCACCGTCAGGTAGGGCCTCTTGTCGCCGATCACCACCGCGTCGGTGACGTAGGGGCTGAACTTGAGTTCGTTCTCGAGTTCGCTCGGCGTGATGTTCTTGCCACCTGCCGTGATGATGATGTCCTTCATGCGGTCGGTGATGCGGAAATACCCTTCCGCGTCGACCGTGCCGACGTCGCCGGTGTGCAGCCAGCCCTCGGCGTCGATGGTCTCGGCGGTCTTCTCGGGCAGGTTCAGGTAGCCCATGAAGACGTTCGGGCCGCGCACCAGGATCTCGCCGGTCTGCGGATCGAGGCGCACCTCGTTGTAGCCGGCCGCCGGGCCGATCGAGCCCGGCATGATGCGCGTGACCGGCACGCCGGTGGAAGCGCCGCACGACTCCGTCATGCCCCAGACCTCGAGCATCGGCACGCCGAGCGCGAGGTACCAGCGCACCAGCTCGGGCGAGATCGGCGCGGCACCGGTCACGAGGAAGCGCGCGCGGTGGATGCCGATCAGCTTGCGCACGTTGTCGAGCGCGAGCCAGCGCGCCAGGCGGAACTTCAGGCGCAGCCCGGCGCCCACCGGCCGGCCCTCGAGCACCCGCTGCGCGATCTGCTGGCCCACGCCGATGCTCCAGCCGTAGGCCGCCTGCTGCAGCCGGCTGGCCTCCTTGAGCGCGATCATCACGCCCGAATAGAACTTCTCCCACACGCGCGGCACGGCCGTGAACACCGTGGGTGCGATCTCGCGCACGTTCTCGGGCACGGTCTCGGGGTTCTCGACGAAGTTGAGGATCGATCCGGTGTACATCGCGAAGTACTCGCCGCCCATGCGCTCGGCGATGTGGCACAGCGGCAGGAAGCACATGCGCTCGTCGCTCTCGTCCTGTGCCAGCAGCGTGTTGTAGCCGCGCATGGTGTAGACCAGCCCGCCGTGGCTGTGCATCGCGCCCTTGGGCTTGCCGGTGGTGCCCGAGGTGTAGACCAGGATCGCGAGGTCCTCGGCGCGGCAGGCGGCCACGCGCTGCTCGAGCGCCCGCGGATGCGCGGCCAGGTGCGCGCGGCCCAGGGCACGCAGGGCCTCCAGGCTCAGCACGTCGGGATCGTCGAGCTCGCGCAGGCCCTCCATGTCGAACACCACCACCTTGCGCAGCAGCGGCAGCGCGGCGCGCACCTCGAGCGCCTTGTCGAGCTGCTCGTCGTCCTCGACGAACAGCACCGTGGTGCGCGAGTCCTCGCACAGGTACTGCACCTGCGAGGCCGCGTCGGTCGGGTAGATGCCGTTGGAGACGCCGCCGCAGCTGAGCACCGCCACGTCGGCCAGCACCCATTCGATGACGGTGTTCGACAGCACCGAGGCACACTCGCCGGCCGCGAAGCCCAGCGCCATCAGGCCGCCCGCGATCTCGCGCACCGCCTCGGCGGTCTGGCCCCAGGTCCAGCTGCGCCAGATGCCGAATTCCTTCTGCCGCATCCAGACCTTGTCGCGGCGCAACTCGACCGCTTTCCAGAACACGGCCGGGATGGTGTCGCCCGGCACCACCACCTCGGTGCGGGGCAGCAGGTGCGCCAGGTCCCAGAGGCCGGCCGGCGCGCGCAGTGCGAAGGTGCTGCTCATCGGTGCTACCTCCAGGTCTTCTTTTTCTTCCAGCGCCGCTCGCCGCGCACGCCCTCGTCCTTCACGCCGAGGTAGAACTCCTTGATGTCCTCCTTCTCGCGCAGCCGCTCGCAGCTGTCCTCCATCACGATGCGGCCGTTCTCGAGCACGTAGCCGTGGTCGGCCGCGTTGAGCGCCATGTTGGCGTTCTGCTCCACCAGCAGGATGGTGGTGCCGCGCTCGCGGTTGATGCGCACCACGATCTCGAAGATCTCCTTGGTGAGCTTGGGGCTCAGGCCGAGGCTGGGCTCGTCGAGCAGGATCAGCTGCGGCGCCGCCATGATCGCGCGCGAGATCGCGAGCATCTGCTGCTGGCCGCCCGAGAGCAGGCCGGCGTCCTGCGTGGCACGCTCGCGCAGGATCGGGAAGTAGCCGAACACGGTCTCGATGTCGCGCGCCACGCCGTCGCGGTCCTGGCGCGTGTAGGCGCCCATCAGCAGGTTGTCGCGCACCGACAGCAGCGGGAACACCTCGCGGCCCTCGGGCACGTGGCTCAGGCCCTGCTGCACGATGTGGGCCGGGTCCTTGGCCGTGATGTCGCGGCCCTTGAACTCGATGCTGCCCTTGCGCGGATCGATGATCCCCGAGATGGTCTTGAGGATGGTGGTCTTGCCGGCGCCGTTGGAGCCCAGCACGGTCGCGATCTCGCCCTGGCGCACCTGGAGGCTCACGCCGCGGATGGCCTTGATCGGGCCGTAGGCGCTCTCGACGTTGAGCAACTGAAGAACCACGTCGCTCATGCTCGAACCCTCCGCAGGCTGCTCACGTCGTCGACCGTGCCGAGGTAAGCCTCCACCACGCGCGCATCGGCCTGCACCTCGCGCGGCGAGCCCGTGGCCAGCACCTCGCCCTGGTTCATCGCGAGCACGCGGTCCGACACCTTCGACACCAGCGACATGTCGTGCTCCACCATCAGCACCGACACGCCGAGCTCGTGCTGGATGTCCTGGATCCAGAACGCCATGTCGGCCGTCTCCTCGACGTTGAGGCCCGACGAGGGTTCGTCGAGCAGCAGCAGCTTGGGTTCGGTGCACAGCGCGCGCGCCAGCTCCACCACCTTGCGCACGCCGTAGGGCAGGCCCGCCACCATCGCGTCGCGGTGGTGCTGCAGGTCGAGCAGTTCGATCACCTGCTCGACCTTCTCGCGCGCCTCGATCTCGGCGCGCCGCGTGGCCGGCGTGAAGAACAGCTCGCGCCAGAAGCCGCTGCGCCGGTGCGTGTGGCGGCCGATCAGCAGGTTGTGCAGCACCGTCGCATGCTCGAACAGCTCGATGTTCTGGAAGGTGCGCGCGATGCCGAGCGCCGCGATCGCGTGCGGCGCCTGGCTGGTCAGCGCCACCGCGCCGCCGGCCTCGCCATGCCAGGTGATCTGGCCCGAAGTCGGCGTGTAGATGCGGCTGATCAGGTTGAACACCGTGGTCTTGCCCGCGCCGTTGGGCCCGATCAGCGTGAACACCTCGCCGCGCCGCACGTCGAAGCTGACCTTGTTGACCGCGAGCACGCCGCCGAAGCGCACGCTCAGGTCCCGGGCCGAGAGAAGGATGTCGCCGCCGCTCATCTCAGGCGATCCGACTTGGTGAAGGACTTCTGCCGCTTGAACAGGCCCTTGCGGTAGAACGGAAACAGCTGCAGGTAGGTGCGCACCTTGAGCCAGCGCCCGTACAGGCCCAGCGGCTCGAACAGCACGAACACGATCAGCACCACCCCGTAGACGAAGCCCTGCAGGCCCGGCGCCTGGCCGATCACCGCGGGCAGCCAGTCCTTGCCCATCGAGATCAGCTGCGGCATCGCGATCAGGAAGATCGCGCCGAGGAAGGCGCCGTGCACCGAGCCGAGCCCGCCGATCACCACCATCAGCAGCAGGTCGATCGACTGCAGGATGTTGAACTGGTCGGGCGAGATGAAGCTCAGCTTGTGCGCATAGAGCGCGCCGCCGAGCCCCGCGAGCGCGGCCGAGATCGCGAACGACATCGTCTTGTAGCGCGCGAGATGGATGCCCATGCTCTGCGCCGAGATCTCCGAGTCGCGGATCGCCACGAAGGCGCGGCCGGTCGGCGAACGCAGCAGGTTCAGGATGCCCAGCGTGCTGAGCACCGCCACCAGCAGGCACAGGAAGTAGAAGCCGTCGCCCGAGCCCAGCGACCAGCCGAAGAGTTGCGGCGACTTCACGTGCAGGCCCGCGTTGCCGCCGGTCACGCTCTCCCAGCGCGCGAACACCTCCTCGACGATGAAGCCGAACGAGAGCGTCGCGATGCCCAGGTAGATGCCCTTCACGCGCAGCGCCGGCAGCGCCACCACCACGCCCACGCCGGCCGACAGCGCCGCGGCCGCGACCAGCGCGAGCGGGAACGGCACGCCGAGGTTGGTCAGCACGCCCTGCGTGTAGGCACCGGTGCCGAGGAAGGCCGCGTGGCCGATCGAGAACTGGCCCGTGAAGCCCGCGAGCAGCATCAGGCCCAGGCCGACGATGCCGTAGATCAGCACGAAGGTCAGTTGCGCGAGCCAGTACTCGTCGATGACCCAGGGCGCGGCCAGCAGGAAGACGCACAAGAGGCCATACCAGAAGACCTGGCCGCCATGCTTGGCGAGCCGGATATCCTGGTCGTAGGAAGTCTTGAAGATGTAGCGCATGTTCAGACTTTCTTGCGCAGCTTCTCGCCGAACAGGCCGTTGGGCTTGATCATCAGCATCAGCAGCACCACGATGTACGGCGCCGTGTCCTTGAAGCCGTCGGGCAGGTAGAAGCCCGCGAACGACTCGACGATGCCGATCACCAGCCCGCCGACGATCGCGCCCGGCAGGCTGCCGAAGCCGCCGACCACCGCCGCCGGAAAGGCCTTGAGCCCGATGAAGCCCATGTTGGCGTGCACGAAGGTGATCGGCGCGAGCAGCATGCCGGCGATCGCCGCGACCGCGGCCGCCAACCCCCACACCAGCCCGTTGAGCCGCTTGACCGGAATGCCCATGTAGTAGGCTGCGAGCTGGTTCTGCGACGAAGCCTGCATCGCGATGCCGAGCTTGCTGTAGCGGAACATCGCGAACAGCAGGCCGCAGAGGATCGCGGTGGCGACGATGATCACCAGCTGCTCGAGGTTCACCACCAGCTCGCCGAGCTTCCAGATCCGGTCCTTGTAGGGCACGGCCAGCGCATGGGTCTCGGTGCCGATGCCCGGCACCATGGTGACCAGGCCGCGCGCCACGTAGGCGATGCCGATGGTGAGCATCACGATCGAGAACTGCGGCTGGCCGAGGATCGGGCGGATCACCACCAGCTCGAGCAGCACGCCGAAGGCCGCCATCGCGACGATGGCGAGCACGGCCGCGAGCCAGAACGGCATGCCGAACAGCGACATGCCCGCGAACGCGGCGAAGGCGCCGAGCATCATCAGGTCGCCCTGCGCGAAGCTCACCGTCTCGGTGGCCTTGTAGATCAGCACGAAGCCGAGCGCGATCAGGCCGTAGATGCAGCCTTGCGCGATGCCCGACAGCAGGAGCTGGAGGATCTGCACGACGGGAACCTCCTTGGCCTTACTGGCGCAGGTGACGGAACGGGGACGTGAAGGGGCGGTAGGCCGCGCCGGCCGCGTCGTGCAGCGCGAGGCGCCGCGAGCCGGCCAGGATGTCGCTGGGCTTCAGGCCGTAGACCTGGCGGATCGAATGGCTGAAATGGGTGGAGTCGGGATAGCCGGCCTCGAGCGCGATGTCGGTCAGGGTGGCGGTCTGGCGCACGTAGCGCAGCAGGCTGCGCGCGCGCTTCCAGGCCCGGAAGGCGCGGAAGGCCATGCCGGTCTCCTGCTTGAACAGGTGCAGGAAGCGCGAGAACGAGAGATGCACCGAGGCCGCGCATTCCTCGGCCGAGGTGGCGGCCGCGGGATCGGCGTTGATCGCGTCGATGACCTTGCGGATGCGCGCATCGAGCGCGCGCGGCGCGAGCGGCGCGCCGAAGAACTGGCGGTCGAAGTCCAGGCCGTCGAAGCGCTGGCCGCGCGCCGAGGCGGCGAGCAGCTGGGCATGGCTCTCGCGCACGCGCTGGACGAAGGCCGGCGCCTGCACCGGACCGCAGTGCTGCAGCCAGTCGGGCATGCGCGCGGGATCGACCGACTCCGATTCGATCAGCAGGTTGAGGATCAGCGGATGCGCGCTCTCGATCTCGATCGGCACCTGCGGCGGCACCACCAGCAGTTCGCCGCTCTGCCAGGCACCGCCGCCCACGCGCAGGCGGTTGGGCGGTGCGCCCGCGGGAGAGATATAGACGCCATGGCCGCCCATGGTGCGCACGGCGGCACGGCCCAGCAGTCCGGCGTAGAACACGCGCTGCGTGGTGAGCCACATCAGGCGTTCGCCCTGGCCGCGACCCTCGCGGGCACCGCCTTGCGTCGACGGCGCCATCCTCGTTCCCTGCATGGTGTCTGTCTCCTGCATTCGGGGGCCTGGGCCAGGGCACGGGCCCTGGGTCGGCGTCGTTGTGGGGCTGATCGTAGCGGGGCACGCGCGCGGCGCGGCACCGATTTGCGCGGGGACTTTCCCTAGGCCTGGGGTCGTGGCGCCGCGAACGCGCGACGCAACTCGGTGGCGCAAAGCGCGACCGCGGTGTTGGCCTCGTCGAGCACCTTGCCCATGGTCACGAAGCCATGGATCTGGCGCTCGAAGCAGACGTAGTTCGCGCTGTTGCCGGCCGCGGTCAGCGCCTCGGCATAGGCCAGGCCTTCGTCGCGCAGCGGGTCGTAGCCGGCCGTGAGCACCAGCGCCGGCGGCAGGCGCGACAGATCGCCGTGCAGCAGCGGCGAGGCACGCCAGTCGAGGTCGTGCTTCGCATCGGTGATGTAGTGGTCGTGGAAGTAGGTCATCGTGTCGCGCGTCAGCAGGTAGCCCTGGCCGTTGGCCTGGTGCGACGGATGGCCGCGCCGCATGTCGGTGGCCGGGTAGATCAGCAGCTGGAAGACGAGCGGCAGGTCGGCGCTGTCGCGCGCGGCGATCGCCACCACCGCCGCGAGATTGCCGCCGGCGCTGTCGCCGCCCACCGCCATGCGGCTCGCGTCCACGCCCAGCGCCGCGGCCTCGCGCAGCACCCAGCGCGTGGCGGCCAGCACGTCGTCGACCGCGGCCGGGAAGCGGTGCTCGGGGCCCATGCGGTAGTCGACCGCCACCACCGCGCAGCCCGCGCCGTTGGCCAGTTCGCGGCACAGCACGTCGTGCGTGTCGAGGTCGCCGATGACCCAGCCGCCGCCGTGGTAATACACCAGCACCGGCAACGGGCCGGCGCCCGAGGCCAGCGGCCGGTAGATGCGCACGGGAATAGGGCCGTGCGGCCCGTCGGCCGCGAGGTCGCGCACCTCGGCCACTTCGGCCGGCAGCGGCTGGGTGGCGGCGCGGCGCTCGCGGTAGAAGGCGCGCGCGTCGGCGGGCGACAGCGTGTGGGTCGGCGGGATGCCGCGCGCCTCGATGAAGTCGAGCAGCGCGCGGGCCTGGGGATGCAGCATGGTGTCTCCGGTGGATCGATCGATCGACCCAGTGTGGAGCGCGGCGCGCGCGGACGGTATCCGCATGCACCCGCATCCCTCCCCAGGGCCGGCGTCTTTCGTCAGCCCCGGCACCATGCCTGCGCCTGCGCGGCGCGGCTTGCGAAAACTGGCTACCGCTGTCGCGCGCGCAACCGGGCGGCCGCAGCGTTCAGGCCTGGCGCGGCTTCACGCGCGAAGCCGCTTCCTTGGCGTTGGCGCGCGCGGTCTCCACGTCGGCGGCATGCGCCAGCGCCACGCCCATGCGGCGCTTGACGAAGCTCTCGGGCTTGCCGAACAGGCGCAGGTCCACGCCCGGCACCTGCAGCGCCTCGGCCACGCCGTCGAAGGCGATGCCCTGGGCATCGACGCCGCCGTAGATCACCGCGCTGGCGCCCGGGCTCTTGAGCGTGGTGTCCACCGGCAGGCCGAGGATCGCGCGCGCATGCAGCTCGAACTCGTTCTGCCACTGCGTGGCCATGGTGACCATGCCGGTGTCGTGCGGGCGCGGGCTGACCTCGCTGAACCAGACCTGCTCGCCCTTGACGAACAGCTCGACGCCGAACAGGCCCTGGCCGCCGAGGTCGGCCGTGACCGCCTCGGCGATCTGCTGCGCCTTCCGCAGCGCGGCGGGCGCCATCGGGTGCGGCTGCCAGCTCTCGACGTAGTCGCCGCTGACCTGCACGTGGCCGATGGGCTCGCAGAACCGGGTGCTCACGGCGCCGCCGGCGTCCTTGGCACGCACGGTCAAGAGCGTGATCTCGTAGTCGAAGTCGATGAAGCCCTCGACGATCACGCGGCCATGGCTCACGCGGCCGCCGGCCATGGCGTAGTCCCAGGCCTTCTGCACATCGGACGGGCCGTCGATCTTGCTCTGGCCCTTGCCGGAGCTGCTCATCACGGGCTTCACGATGCAGGGGTAGCCGATGCCGCCGTCGATCGCGGCCTGCAGCTCGGCGAGCGAGTCGCAGAACTTGTAGGGGCTGGTGGGCACGCCCAGGGTCTCGGCGGCCAGGCGGCGGATGCCTTCGCGGTCCATCGTGAGGCGGGCGGCGCGGGCCGTGGGGATCACGCGCACCGTGCCCGCGTCCTCGAGCTGCTGCAGCATCGGCGTGGCGATGGCCTCGATCTCGGGCACCACGAGCTGGGGCTTCTCGGCCTCGATCAGCGCCTGGAGCTGCGCGGGGTCGCTCATGACGATGGTGCGCGCATGGTGGGCCACCTGCTGGCCGGGTGCGTTCTCGTAGCGGTCGACGGCGATGGTCTCGACGCCCAGGCGCTGCAGGGCGATCAGCACCTCCTTGCCGAGTTCGCCGGAGCCGAGGAGCATCACGCGGGTTGCCGAGGGGGAGAGGGGGGTGCCGAGGGTGGTCATGGCGGCTTCTGTCGGTTCGGGAGGGAGAAAAAGAGGGGAAAAGCGCGAGCGCGCACTGTAAGCCACCCGTGTCGCCCGCGGCAACGACGCGCCGGCGGGGCTGATCCACAATGGACGGCACGGCGGCTGGCCCGCCTTCTTCTTTCTTCCCCTTTCGTTTTCTCAAGGAGCATTTCTCATGGCGATTCAGACCGTCGGCATCATCGGCGCCGGCACGATGGGCAACGGCATTGCGCAGGCCTGTGCGGTGGCGGGCGTCAAGGTGGTGATGATCGACGTCGCGCAGGCGGCGGTCGACAAGGGCCTGGCCACCGTCTCGGGCAGCCTCGACCGGCTGATCAAGAAGGAAAAGCTCACCGCCGAGCAGAAGGCGGCCGCGCTGGCGCTGATCCAGGGCTCGACCAACTACGACGACCTCAAGGGCGCGCAGCTCGTGATCGAGGCCGCGACCGAGAACCACGCGCTCAAGCTCAAGATCCTCAAGCAGGTCGACGAGCTCGTGGGCCCCGAGGTCATCATCGCCTCGAACACCTCCTCGATCTCGATCACGCAGCTGGCCGCCGCCACCTCGCGCGCCGACCGCTTCATCGGCATGCACTTCTTCAACCCGGTGCCGATGATGGCGCTGGTCGAGCTGATCCGCGGCTACCTCACGAGCGACGCCACCCACGACACGATGAAGGAACTGGCCGAGCGCCTGGGCAAGTCGCCGATCACGGTGAAGAACGCGCCGGGCTTCGTGGTCAACCGCATCCTGGTGCCGATGATCAACGAGGCCTTCTTCGTGCTGTCCGAGGGCATCGCGACCGCCGAGGACATCGACGCCGGCATGAAGCTGGGCTGCAACCAGCCGATCGGCCCGCTGGCGCTGGCCGACATGATCGGCCTGGACGTCTGCCTCGCGGTGATGGAGGTCTACCTCGAGCAGTTCGGCGACTCCAAGTACCGCCCCTGCCCGCTGCTGAAGGAAATGGTGGCCGCCGGCCAGCTGGGCCGCAAGACCGGCCGCGGCGTCTACACCTACTGACGCGCCGAAGAACGAGGAGACAGACAACGCCATGACCGCCACGCCCACCACCCCGCCCACCGAAGGCTGCATCGACACCCAGGTGCTCGACCACGTGCTGCTGATCGGCATCAACCGGCCCGCCAAGCGCAACGGCTGGACGCCGCCGATGTTCCGCCAGCTCGCCGAGGCCTACACGCGCCTGGACGACGACCCGAAGCTGCGCGTGGGCGTGCTGCATGCCTTCGGCGACCACTTCACGGCCGGCCTCGACCTGCCCGCGGTGGCCGACTACATGAAGCGCGGCGAGAAGGCGATCCCGCAGGGCCTGGTGGAGCCGCACGACTTCGGCCTCGAGGGCTACCGCCGGCGCACCAAGCCGATGGTGGTGGCGGTCAAGGGCATCTGCTTCACGGTGGGCATCGAGCTGATGCTCGGCGCCGACATCGTGGTGGCGGCCGACAACTGCCGCTTCTCGCAGATGGAGGTGCAGCGCGGCATCATGGCCACGGGCGGCGCCACCTTGCGCATGGCCGAGCGCGCCGGCCTCGGCAACGCGATGCTGCACCTGCTGACGGCCGACGAGTTCGGCAGCGCCGAGGCCTATCGCCTGAACTTCGTGCAGAAGGTCGTGCCCGCGGGCCAGGAGCTCGACGAGGCGCTCGCGATCGCGCAGCGCATCGCCGCGCAGGCGCCGCTGGCGGTGGTGGCCACGCGCCTCAACGTGCTCAAGGCGATCGAGCACGGGCCGCTGGCCGCGGTCGGCGAATTCATCGAGACGCAGAAGCGGCTGTCGAACAGCGAGGACGCGGCCGAGGGCGTGCGCTCCTTCATCGAGCGCCGGCCCGCGCGCTTCAGCGGGCGCTGACGAACGCCCCCGCTCCTCCCCTCTTCTTCCCCTCTCACCATGACCCTGCGACTGCGCGCGGCCCTGGCCGCCCTGACCCTCTCCGCCGTGAACACCTCCCTCCACGCCCAGGCACCGGCCGCGCCCGCGGCCCTGCCCGATCCCGCGGCCACCTCCGTCGACGCGCTCGGCTGGATGCGCGGCTTCCCGCCGCCGCCCGACAAGCTGATCACCTTCGAGAACCCCGCCGGCAACGCCTTCCCGCGCAACCGCTGGACCTTCTCGCACGTGCGCGAGGTCGTGCCCACCGCCAACGTGTGGCGCGGCAGCGGCGCCGCGAGCCCGCTGCCGGCCGCCACGGGCGTGACGCCCGAGCAGATCGAGGGCATCCGCTTCAAGTCGCTGTCGGGCGAGGACAGCACCGTCGCCCAGATGATCGCCAACACCTACACCGACGGTTTCCTGGTGCTGCACCGCGGCCAGGTGGTGTACGAGAAGTACTTCGGCGCGCTCACGCCCGAGCGGCCGCACCTCGCGATGTCGGTCACCAAGTCCTTCGTCGGCACGCTGGCCGCGATCCTCGCCGACGAGGGCAAGCTCGATCCCGCGGCGCCCGTCACAAAGTACGTGCCCGAGCTCAAGGACAGCGCCTACGGCGACGCCACCGTGCGCCAGGTGATGGACATGACCATCGGCGTGCGCTACTCCGAGAACTACGCCGATCCCCAGGCCGAGATCTGGGACTACTCGCGCGCCGGCGGCTTCATCCCGCGTGCGCCCGGCTACAACGGTCCGAAGACCTTCTACGAGTTCCTCGCGCTGCAGAAGAAGGAAGGCGCGCACGACGAGGCCTTCGGCTACAAGACCATCAATGCCGAGGTGCTGGCCTGGATCCTGCGCCGCGCCAGCAACCAGTCGCTGGCCGACCTGCTGAGCGAGAAGATCTGGCGCCGCATCGGCGCCGAGCAGGACGCCTACTTCATGGTCGACAGCATCGGCACCGAGTCGGGCGGCGGCGGCCTCAACACCACGCTGCGCGACCTCGCGCGCTTCGGCGAAACCCTGCGCAACGGCGGCCGCGCGCCCAACGGGCAGCAGGTGTTCCCGAAGGCGGTGGTGGACGACATCCGCCGCGGCGGCGACACCTCCAAGTTCGCGAAGGCCGGCTACGGCCTGCTGCCGGGCTGGTCGTACCGCAACATGTGGTGGGTGTCGAACAACGCGCACGGTGCCTACATGGCGCGCGGCATCCACGGCCAGAGCATCTACGTGGATCCGGCGGCGCAGATGGTGATCGTGCGCTACGCGGCGCATCCGGTGGCGGCGAACGCGGGCAACGATCCGCTGACGCTGCCGGGCTTCGCTGCGGTAGCCGATGCGCTGATGAAGCGCCCCTGAATTTCCTGGCCCTCTCCCGCCGGGAGAGGGCGCCCGAAAACCCTGTCGCACGAAATACTTTGCACACAATTTAATTGAGTGCCATAATTCAGCTCATGCCCTCCCTCACGCAAGACGAACTCCTGAAGCTGGACAACCAGCTCTGCTTCGCCATGTACTCCGCCTCGCTGGCCATGACCCGCCTGTACAAGCCCCTGCTCGACAAGCTCGGTCTCACCTACCCGCAGTACCTGGTGATGCTCGCCCTGTGGGAAAAAGACGGCCCCATGGTCTCCGAACTCGGCGAGCGCGTCTCGCTCGACTCGGGCACGCTCACCCCGCTGCTCAAGCGCCTCGAGGCCAACGGCTTCGTGGCCCGCGTGCGCGACGTGGCCGACGAGCGCCGCGTGCACATCACGCTCACGGCCGCGGGCCGCCGCCTCAAGGCGCGCGCGGGCCACGTGCCCGAATGCCTGCTCGCGGCCTCCGAATGCTCGGTGCCCGAGCTCGTGGACCTCACCCACCAGATTCAAGCGCTGCGCGACCGCATCCGCAAGGCCGCCTGAGCAAGCAAGCCATTTCAATCACTACAACAGGTTTCTCCCGCCGCGTGCCATTCCGGACCACGACGGCTTTCTTCAACCACCGTTCCACTTCGACCAAGGAAACATCACCATGACCACCAAGCTCGACAAAGTGCTCTACACCGCCCAGGCCCACACCACGGGCGGCCGCGACGGCGCCGGCAAATCCAGCGACGGCGCGATCGACGTCCAGCTGAGCTCGCCCGGCTCGGGCAAGCCCGGCACCAACCCCGAACAGCTGTTCGCGGTCGGCTACGCCGCCTGCTTCATCGGCGCGATGAAGGCCGTGGGCCCGAAGATCGGCGTCAAGGTGCCGGACGACGTGGCGATCGACTCCAGCGTCTCCCTCGGCCCGACGAATGGCGGCGCCGCCTACGGCATCGCGGTCAAGCTCGCGATCACGCTGCCCGGCCTCGACGCCGAACAGAAGCAGAAGCTGGTCGACACGGCCCACCAGGTCTGCCCGTACTCGAACGCCACGCGCGGCAACATCGACGTCGAACTGACGATCGCCTGAGCCTCCCGCGCTCCATGACGAAGCCCCGCTCGCGGGGCTTTTTTGCGTGCGCGCGCTTGTCCCGCGCGTGACGCGCCGGCGACCTGCGCGATGGCGCCTTTCACGAAGCTTGGCTAATGTCACGTGGACGCACCCCTTGCCACCCCAGCGGCCGGAACGCCGCGCAGCCACGGAGCCTCGACACGCCATGAGCACCACCCTCAGCCTGCAGATCCGCAAGAGCCGACTGGGCGACACCCGCCTCGACGACAGCACCGACACCCCGCTGGCCGACGGCCAGGTGCGCGTGCGCATCGACAGCTTCGCGCTGACCTCGAACAACATCACCTACGCCGCCTTCGGCGACGCCATGAGCTACTGGCGCTTCTTCCCCACCGGCGACGAGGCCTGGGGCAACATCCCCGTGTGGGGCTTCGCGAGCGTGGTGCAGTCGCTGCATCCGGGCGTGGCCGTGGGCGAGCGCCTCTACGGCTACTGGCCCATGGCCACCGGCGCGGTGCTGAGCCCGACGCGACTGTCGCCCGAGCGCTTCGCCGACGGCGCCGCGCACCGCGCCGAGCTGCCGGCGGTCTACAACCAGTACTTCCGCTGCAATGCCGACCCGCTCTACACCGCCGACAGCGAGGACACGCAGGCGCTGCTGCGCCCGCTGTTCATCACCTCCTGGCTGATCGACGACTTCATGGCCGACAACGACTTCTTCGGCGCGCGCACCATGCTGCTGTCGAGCGCCTCGAGCAAGACGGCCTACGGCACCGCGTTCCAGCTGCACCAGCGCGAAGGCATCGAGGTGGTCGGCCTGACCTCGGCCGCCAACGTCGGCTACTGCGAGAGCCTGGGCTGCTACCACCGCGTGCTGCGCTACGACGCGCTCGACGAATTGCCGGCCGACACGCCCTGCGTCTACATCGACTTCGCGGGCAACGGCGCGCTGCGCGAGGCGATCCATGCGCGCTTCACCGGCCTGCGCTACAGCTGCGCGATCGGCGGCACGCATGTCGAGGAACTGGCCTCCAAGGGCGCCACCCGCGAGCTCGCGGGCCCGCGCGCCACGCTGTTCTTCGCGCCCGCGCAGATCAAGAAGCGCACCGCCGAATGGGGCGCCGAGGAATTCAGCCGCCGCATGGTGGCGGCCTGGCAGGCCTTCACCGCACGCGCGACCGATGCCGCGAGCCCCTGGCTGCGCGCCGAGCACCACCACGGCGGCGCGGCCGCGCAGGCGGCCTATGCCCAGGTGCTGGCCGGCAAGGGCGATCCGCGCACCGGCCACATCCTGTCGCTGCACGCGCACCCCGGCGGCCTCTGAAAAGCGCGCGGGGTGCGGGCGACGACAATCGCCGCATGATTCCCGATTCCCCCGCGGCGCCCGCCGGCCACCCTGCCCATCCCTACGAGAGCCTCACGCCCGACGTGGTGCTCGACGCGCTCGCGGGCCTCGGCCTGCACGGCGACGGCCGGCTCACCGGGCTCAACTCCTACGAGAACCGGGTCTACCAGGTGCACCTCGAGGACCCGCAGCCGCACCCGGCCGTGGTGGTCAAGTTCTACCGGCCCGGCCGCTGGAGCGAGGCCGAGATCCTCGAGGAACACGCCTTCTCGCTCGAACTCGCCGCGGCCGAGGTCCCCGCCGTGCCGCCGCTGGCCTTCGGCGGCGCCACCTTGCACCGCCATGCCGGCTTCGCCTTCAGCGTGAGCCCCTACCGCGGCGGCCGCGCGCCCGAGCTCGACGACTTCGAGGTGCTCGAATGGGTCGGGCGCTTTCTCGCGCGCATCCACACCGTGGGCGCCGCGCGCCCGTTCGAGGCGCGGCCCGCGCTCGACCTGCAGAACTTCGGCACCGCCTCGCGCGACTGGCTGCTGGCGCACGACAAGCTGCCGCTCGACGTGCAGCGCGACTGGGAGAAGGCCTGCAACGAGGCGCTCGAGATGATCGCCGCGACCCCGCTTTCAGGCTCGGCCGCCGCTGGCGACGGGCCGCGCAAGCTGCGCCTGCATGGCGACGTGCACCCCGGCAACATCCTCTGGACGCCGACCGACCGCCCCCACGGCGGCCCGCACTTCGTCGACCTCGACGACGCGCGCACCGGCTTCGCGGTGCAGGATTTGTGGATGCTGCTGTCGGGCGAGCGCGCCCAGCGCACCGCGCAGCTCTCCGGGCTGCTCGACGGCTACGAGCAGTTCCGCGAATTCGACCGCCGCGAGCTCGCGCTGATCGAGCCGCTGCGCACGCTGCGCCTGATCCATTACAGCGCCTGGCTCGCGCGGCGCTGGGAAGACCCGATCTTCCCGATCAACTTCCCCTGGTTCGGCAGCAGCGACTACTGGAAGGGCCAGGTCCAGATGCTGCAGGACCAGTGCGAGGCGATGGCCGAGGACCCGATCTACGCCTGAACCGTCGGCGCCGACAGCCGGCGGATCTCCTCGCGCACGATCTCGCGGTGATGGTGCGAGGGCGAGAGACCGATGAACTGCGTGTACTTCTCGAGCGCGGCCGCGACGTTGCCCGCGTCCTCGAGGTCCAGCGCCTCGAGCATCAGTTGCGTGAACAGCCGGTTGGCATCGGCCTCGCGGCGCGAGGCCGCGAGCGTGCGCGGCTGCAGCTCGGGCTGCTCGGCATAGATCCGGCGCTGCACCTCGATCAGCTCGACCATCGCGCGGCCGATGCGGTGCACCTGCTCGGTGGCCGGCTCGAGGCCGCAGGCCCGCACGTCGGCCGCGGCCTGGTCGAGCAGGTGCGAGGCCACGCGCAGCAGCCGGTTCAACGATTTGAGGCTCATGGCAGCACCGCCCCGGCCGTGCCCGCCGGCCCGGCCCTGCACGCACGCGCCGCCATCAGGACGCCAGCTCCGCGCCGTCGAGCTGCCGCTTGAGCGCGAGCTGCGTCTCGCGCTCGGCGATCGCGAGCCGCTTGGCCGCCTGCTCGCCATGGGTCTTCACCGAGAAGGCCTTGCTGACGGTGCCGCGCCCGGCGATGAAGGTGATCGCCATCCAGTAGCCCGGATGGTCGGGCCGCGGCGACTTGAACTGCACGCCGCTGGTGCCGCTCGAGTTGTTGCGCCGCACGATCTCCGCGCGCGAGAGCCGCGCCGTGCGCGCGCGCGGCGCGGCATCGGTCTCGCGGCGGATCGCTTCCTCGGCCGGGTGCACGTGCGCCAGGCCGGTCATCTGCGCGAGCTGGCGCGCGCGCTCGGCCAGCGCCGCCGCATGGGCCGCGCGGTCGGCGCCATCGACCGAGAAATAGGTCTGCAGGATCTGGTCCTCGGCGATGTAGGTCTTGGCGAGCCAGGCGCGCACGCGGCCGTCGGGCGCGACGCGGCTGTAGACGCCGGGCGCGCCGGTGCTGTTGTTGGCGCGCGGCTGCTCGGCCCGCGCGCGGCGCGCGATCGGCGGGTGCTGCCGCACGATGGCGTCGCGCCAGTCCTGCGCATGCGCGAGCGCCTGTTCGGCGCCGCCGTAGCTCGCCTGGCCGAACTGCCGGTAATGGCGGGCTCCGTTGCGCATGACGGAGACCTCGTAGCCCCAGGGCCGGGTGAAGATGCCGTACATGGCGGCGGAATTGGGGATACCTTTGGGCATGCTGGCGTCGACACGGCCGTGTCGTTGATCTGAACCCCCTGGCGACACCCCTTTTTGCATGCTCTTGAAGGCCCGGGCCACGGCGAGGTTGGCGGGAATACTAAAGCCTTCGCAAGGCCTTGGGCATCACCGGTTCCGGTAGCCCGGCGCGGCGCGGGGTCGATGCCCCGCATGGTCACGGCCCTGCCACGAAGACGGTGCACAACGGCGTGCGCGTTCAGCGCTTCGCGCTCTCGCGCAGGCTCTTCGCGAGCCCGTCGAGCAGGCGCTGCACCAGCATGTTCGGCGGCCCCGCGCGCCACACGCCGTAGGCCTCCGAGGGCGTGACCTCGCGGTCGAGCGGACGGAACACCGCGCCGCTCAAGGCCGAGTGCCGCATCGCCTGAGGCACCAGCGCCACGCCCATGCCCTGCGACACCAGCGAGACCACCGCGAGCCAGTGCCGCACCTCGTGCCGCACCTCGGGATGGAAGCCCGCGTCGGCGCAGATCGAGAGGATGCGCTCGTGGTAGTCGGGCGAGGCCTCGCGCGAGAACAGCACGAAGGGTTCGCCGCGCAGCTCGGCCGGCGCGAGCGCGCGCCGCCGCGCCAGCGCATGGCCCGCGGGCAGGCAGCAGACGAAGGGCTCGGTCAGCAGCAGCCGGTGCTGCAGCTCGGGCGGCATGCGCGCGGTGTGGACGAAGCCGAGGTCGAGCCGGTCGTGCATCAGCTCGGCGATCTGCACGCCCGAGTTGAGTTCGGCCAGCGTGATGCGCACTGCCGGATGTTTGGCCTGGAACGCGCGCAGCGCCTGCGGCAGGCCGCGGTAGAGCATCGCGCCGACGAAGCCGATGCGCAGCCGGCCGGCCGAGCCCTGCGCGATGTCGCGCGCCTCGAGCGCGGCCTCCTCGGCCTGCTGCAGCAGCCGGCGCGCCGACACGCGCAGCGCATCGCCCGCGGGCGTGAGCCGCACCTCCTTGCTGTTGCGCTCGAACAGGCGCGCACCCACCGTGTCCTCGAGCTGGCGGATCGCCACCGACAGCGGCGGCTGCGAGATCGAGAGCCGGCGCGCCGCGCGCCCGAAGTGCAGCTCTTCCGCGAGCACGGAGAAATAGCGCAGGTGACGCAGTTCCATGAATAGGTAAATCGAATCGAGCAAGACCCAAACGATATTAGACACGGATCGTCACGGCTTGAACAATGGCGCGAATCCAGGAGACAAGCCATGCCCCAGACGTCTGCCGTGCCTGCAGCGCCCGCCGTTCACCCCATCCCCGACCGCCACGGCCAGAACCTCTACAGCGTCGACACCGAGCTGCAGTCGCTGCTCGCGCTCTACCTGCCCGAGGACCTGCTGCGCCACCTGCGGCCACACCTCGAGCGCCTCGGCGGCCTCGCGGGCGGCAGGCTCGACGAGCTGGCCGGCACCGCCGACCGCAACCCGCCCACCTTGAAGCAGCGCACGCGCACCGGGCTCGACGAGCAGCAGGTGATCAAGCATCCGGCCTACGTCGAGATGGAGCGCCTCGCGCTCAGCGAATTCGGGCTGGCCGCGATCTCGCACCGCGACGAGACGCTGGGCTGGAAAGGCCGCATGCCGCCGCTCGTGAAATACGCGCTGACCTACCTGTTCGTGCAGGCCGAATTCGGCCTGTGCTGCCCGGTCTCGATGACCGACTCGCTCACGCGCACGCTCAAGAAATTCGGCGCGCCAGAGCTGGTGCGAAAGTACCTGCCGCGCCTGACCTCGCTCGACTTCGACGAACTCGCGCAGGGCGCGATGTTCATGACCGAGCAGGCCGCGGGCTCCGACATCGCCGCCACCGCCACGCTGGCGCGGCGCGAGGCCGACGGCAGCTGGCGCCTCACGGGCGACAAGTGGTTCTGCTCGAACCCCGACGCCGACTTCGCGATGGTGCTCGCGCGCGCCGAGGACGGCGTGGCCGGCATGAAGGGCGTGTCGCTGTTCCTGCTGCCGCGCCGGCTCGACGACGGCAGTCTCAACCACTACCGGATCATCCGGCTCAAGGACAAGCTCGGCACGCGCTCGATGGCCAGCGGCGAGATCCGGCTCGAGGGCGCGCTCGCCTTCCTGGTCGGCGAGGAAGGCCGCGGTTTCGTGCAGATGGCCGACATGGTCAACAACTCGCGGCTGTCGAACGGCGTGCGCGCCGCGGGCCTGATGCGCCGCGCGGTGGCCGAGGCCGAGTACATCGCGGCCGAGCGCCAGGCCTTCGGCCGCACGCTCGACCGGATGCCGCTGATGCAGCGCCAGCTCGACAAGCTGCGCGTGCCGGCCGAGCAGGCGCGCACCATGGTCTGCCAGACCGCCTTGGCGCTCGCGCGCTCCGAAGCCGGCGAGCCCGATGCCTACGCGCTCCTGCGCATCCTCACGCCGCTCATCAAGTTCCGCGCCTGCCGCGATGCGCGCAAGGTCACCGGCGACGCGATGGAGGTGCGCGGCGGCTGCGGCTACATCGAGGAATGGAGCGATCCGCGGCTGGTGCGCGATGCCCACCTGGGCTCGATCTGGGAGGGCACGAGCAACATCGTCGCGCTCGACGTGATCCGCGCCGTCAAGCGCGAGGGCTCGCTGCCGGTGCTGCGCGCCCATTGCGAAAAGCTGATCGCCGAAGCCGAACCGGCCCCGGCCTTCGCCCAGGCGCTGCGCGATGCGCTGGCGCGCGCCGCCGCGCTGGCCGAGACGGCCGCGCGCGAAGGCGGCGACGTGCTCGCGCGCCAGGCCGCCTCGGCGCTCTACCACTGCACCAGTGCGAGCGCGATGGCCTGGGAGGCCGCGCGCACCGGCTCGGCCGCGCGGCTGCGCTGGTCGCAGCTCGCGCTGCTGCACCGCGTGCTGCCGCGCGATCCGCTCGCGCCCGATGCGCTGCCCGCGGACTGGACCGCGGCCTGAGCCCTTCCCTCGAACAAAGAACGGAGACCTCCTCTATGAAACACCTCGCTTCCGTCCTCGCGCTGGCCACCGCCTGCGCCGGCCTGCTGGCCGCGGCCCCCGCCGCGCAGGCCGACACCGCCTTCCCGTCCAAGCCGATGATGCTGGTCGTGCCCTTCCCGCCCGGCGGTCCCACCGACGCGATGGCGCGCACGCTCGCGGCCGAGATGAAGGACCGCATGGGCCAGCCGATGATCGTGGAGAACCGCGCCGGCGCGGGCGGCAACATCGGCGCCGAGTACGTGGCGCGCGCCGAGGCCGATGGCCATGTGCTGCTGTTCGGCACCTCGGGCCCGCTCGCGATCAACGCCAGTCTCTACCGCAAGATCAACTACGACCCGGTCAAGAGCTTCGCGCCCGTGATCCAGGTCGGCTACCTGCCGAACATCCTGGTGGTGAATCCCGCGCTGCCGGTGAAGACCGTGCCCGAGCTCGTCGCCTATGCCAAGGCCAACCCCGGCAAGCTCAGCTATGCCTCCTCGGGCAACGGTGCCTCCTCGCACCTCGCGGGCGTGCTGTTCAACTCGATTGCCGGCACCGACTTCCAGCACATCCCCTACAAGGGCACCGGCCCCGCGCTCAACGACCTGCTCGGCGGCCAGGTCAGCATGACCTTCACCGACATCCTCACCGCGCTGCCCTACGTCAAGGCCGGCAAGCTGCGCGCGCTGGGCGTGGCCACCCTCGCGCGCTCGCAGGCGCTGCCCGAGGTGCCCACGATCTCGGAGCAGGGCTACAAGGGCTACGACGTGAGCGTGTTCTTCGGCATCGTCGCGCCCGCGGGCACGCCGGCCGATCGCGTGGCGAAGCTCAACCATGCTTTCGCCGAGGTGCTGAACTCGCCCAGGGTCAGGCAGATGTTCGCGGCCCAGGGCCTCGAGGCCAGCGCCGACACCTCGCCGCCGAAGCTCGGCCAGTTCATCGCGAGCGAGTCGGCGAAGTGGAAGGACGTGGTCAAGAAGTCGGGCGCGCAGCTCGACTAGCGCATCCGCAACCGATCCGCCGCACGCGCCCCGAACGACAAGACAAAGGGAACAAGAAATGACACAAGGCGCACTCGCGGGCATCCGCGTGCTCGACATCTCCCGCATCCTCGGCGGCCCCTACTGCGGCCAGATCCTCGGCGACCATGGCGCCGACGTGCTCAAGATCGAGCCGCCGCAGGGCGACGACACGCGCACCTGGGGCCCGCCGTTCAAGGATGGCGTGGCTTCCTACTACCACGGCCTCAACCGCAACAAGCGCGTGCAGCACCTCGACTTCTCGACCGAGGAAGGCCGCGCCGCCCTGCTCGCGCTGGTGGCCGAGGCCGACGTGCTGATCGAGAACTTCAAGACCGGCACCATGGAACGCTGGGGCATCGGCTACGAGACGCTGTCGCAGCGCTTTCCGCGCCTGGTCTGGTGCCGCGTCTCGGGCTTCGGTGCCGACGGCCCGCTCGGTGCGCTGCCCGGCTACGACGCCGCCGTGCAGGCCATGACCGGCATCATGAGCGTCAACGGCGAGGCCGAGGGCGGGCCGCTGCGCGTGGGCCTGCCCGTGGTCGACATGGTGACCGGGCTCAACGCCGTCATCGGCGTGCTGCTCGCGCTGCAGGAACGCCAGCGCAGCGGACGCGGCCAGTTCGTCGAGGCCGCGCTCTACGACAGCGGCATCTCGCTCTTGCATCCGCACGCCGCCAACTGGTTCATGGACGGCAGCGCGCCGCGCCGCACCGGCAACGCCCATCCCAACATCTATCCCTACGACGCCCTCGCCACCGGCACCGACCCCGTGTTCGTCGCCGTCGGCAACGACCGCCAGTTCGCGAGCCTGTGCGGCTGCGTCGGCCTGCCCGCGCTGGCCACGGATCCGCGCTTCGCCACCGCGGGCGCGCGCTCGGTGAACCGCGACGCGCTCAAGCAGCAACTCGAGACCGCCATGGCCGCCTTCGACGGCCGCGTGCTGGTCGAGCAGCTCATGGCCGCGGGCGTGCCGGCCGCGCCCGTGCTGCCCGTGGCCGCCGCGCTCGAGCATCCGCACACGGCGCATCGCGGCATGGTGGTCGAGCTCGAAGGAGGCTATCGCGGCATCGGCGCACCCGTGAAGCTGGGCCGCACGCCCGCGAGCTACCGGCATGCGCCGCTGACGCCGGGCGATGCCTTCCTGCCGCGCGAGGCGGACACGCCGGCGCGCTGAAGCCCCCGCCGTTCCCGCCTTGTGCGATAAAGGCGGGATGCAATCCACTCCTGCGGTTCCTCCCGGAACGGACGGCGCCATCGCGCGCGTGGCGGCACGCACCGCGCTGGTCCTCGAGACCAACAACCTGCGCGGCGGCGCCGATGCGCAGGCGAGGACCGCCGCCAGCCTGCAGCGGCTCATCGCGCTGCTCGCGCGTCAGAAGCAGCCGCTGTCCACGCTGGCCCAGGTGGTCATCACGCACGACGGCCTCGATGCCGCCACCTGCGAGGAAGTGCAGCGCCTGGCCGGCCGGCCCGTCGACTTCGTGCGCATCGACGCCAGCACCGGCTACTACGACGCCAAGAACACCGGCTTCGCGGCCACCGACGCGGCGCGCTGCGACTGGGTGGTGTTCGCCGATGCCGACTGCCTGCCCGACGAGGACTGGCTGCGCGAGCTGCTCGCGCCCTTCGCGCGCGCCGACGCGCCGGCCGTGGTGGCGGGCCGCACCAGCTACGCGGCCAACGTGGTGGGCACCGCGCTCACCACCATCGACTTCATGTACTTCCCGAACGAGCACGCGGGCGCGACGAGCAACTTCTACGCGAACAACGTGGCGTTCCGGCGCGAGGTCTTCGACACCCACGGCTACCAGGCGCTCGACGGCGTGTACCGCGCCCACTGCCAGGTGCTCGGCATGCGGCTGCGCGCGGCCGGCATCCCGCTGCACTACGCGGCGCGCGCCCACACCGAGCACCGCCTGCCCGACACGCGGCGCGAGGCGCTCAAGCTGCGCTGGATGCGCGGGCAGGACACGTATTCGCTCACGCCGCACCTGCTGCGCAGCTACGTCTCGCCGCGCTGGCAATGGCTCGCGAAGAGCGGTCCGATCGGCCCGCTGTGCGTGCTCGTCACGCGGCTGGGCTTCAGCCTGCGCGCGCTCAACCGGCAGGACCTGCCGCCGCTGCGCGGCGCGCGCTGGGCGCTCGGCGTGCTGCTGATCCTGGGCTTCTCGGCCGTCGACATGCTCGGCGCCTTCGCGCGCGGCATCGGCCTGCACACCACGGGCCGCGCGCATGCCGATGCGCAGGCGCTGTCATACCACCGCCCCTGAGGCCCGCGACCATGGCACGCATGCTCGTTCTCGCCGCCCTCGCGCTGCTCGCCCCCGGACTCGCGGCCTCGGCCGAGTTCTCGGGCCGCGGCGTCTTCGCCTTCCGCTCGGGCAGCGGCTGCCCTCTCGCCAACGGCGGCGAGGACTGCAACCGGCTCGCGCTCGACGACGAGCACACGCGCGCCACGCTCGACGAGGCGACGCACACGCTGCGCTTCTCGAATGGCTTCGGCTACGACAGCAAGCGCATCGTCGGCGACGTGGTGCTGCAGGGTTCGGGCCGCACGGCCGACGGCCAGCGCGTGCCGCTGAGCTTCCATGCGTTGCTGAGCCGCTCGGGCAACGACTGGTCGTTCAGCAGCCATGCGCATGCGCCGGTGCGCGGCGAGTTCTCCGAGATCCGCATCGATCCCTGGCAGCTCGTGGTCGGCGAGGCCGGCGGCGAGCGCGTGCTGTTCAGCAGCGCGCAGGTCATGGAGGCGCTCGCCAGGCCCTCGCTGACGGCGCGCCTGGCCGACGAGCTGGTGCAGGTGCGCGACAACCGCGAGAGCGCCGCGCGCGACGCCGACATCACGGTCGGGCTCGGCGTGTCGAAGGCCGTCAAGTGGGTGGCGCGCACGCGCTTCGCCACGACGCGCAACCAGCCGCTGGCCGAGGCGATGCGCGAGGGCAACTGGTCGCTCGAGCTGCAGGCGCTCAGCGGCCGGATCCCGCGCCAGGTGGTGCAGCGCGACCTGTTCCTCTACGGGCTCGAATCGCAGTCGCTGCTGCAGCCGCTGCTGCAGCGCGGCTTCCGCAAGAACGAGACGCTCGCGATCGGTGCCGCCGGCGGCAAGGGCTTCGTGCGCTACGACGGGCAGCAGCGCGAGTTCGCGGGCGCCGATGCCACGGCGCGCGGCTTCCTGCAGGGCAGCTTCCTGGGGCTGGTGCTCGGCTGGCAGCAACAGCAGTTGCAGCCCGTGGCACTGGACGCGAAGGCGCGGCCGAATGGCCGCTGAGCCGTACGCGCAGGCCGAGACCGAGGCCGAACCTCCGGGCTTCGAGAGCCTCGCGCCGCCATCGCTGCGCGGCTGGCCCGCGCTGCAGGCCGCGCTGGTGCACCGCGTGAAGCGCGCCGCGCTGCGGCAACTGCATGCCAGCCGCGCGGGCGAGGCGCTGCTGCTGCGCTTCTACCTCGTGGGCGAGGAATCGTCGGAGCAGGCGCTGCAGCGCGAACTGCGCGCCGCCGCGCCCGACTGGCTCGCGCGCCAGCTCGACCAGCACCTGGCCGACGAGCAGCTGCATGCGCGGCTGTTCGCCGAGGCCATCGCCGAACGCGGCGGGCGCGCACGGGCCGGTGCCCTCGATGGCGAGCAGCCGCGGCCCGACTGGTTCAGCCGGCGCAAGCTCGCGCGCTGGCAGGCGCTGATCCGGCGCCACGCGCCGCATTTCGCGCATGGCGGACTGGTGCCGGCCTATGCGATCGGCCTCGCGGCCGAGCAGATGGCCTCGCGCATCCTCGAGCGCCACTGCGCGCTGATCGGGCCCGCGCATGCGCTGCATCCGCTGCTCGCGCGCGTGTGGGCCGACGAGCAGCGCCATGTGCGGCTGTGCAGCCACACGCTGCGGCGCTGCGTGGCGCCGCACGAGCGCGCGCGGCTCGCGCGGCTGATGGACGAGGTGCGCGCCATCGAGCGCGGCTTCGGCGTCACGGGCGCGCTCGGCATGTGGTGCGCGGGCGCGGCGCTGCGGCTCGCGCCGCACGCGGGTTGAGCGTCGGCTGAGCCATGCCGCGCATCCTCTACCTCGCGACCGCGGACGCGCGCGGCCACCTGATGCGCTCGCAGCTGCTCGCGCACGCGCTGCGCGCGGCCGGCGCGCAGGTGCAGGTGCTGACCACCTCCGACGAGGGCGCGCTCTTCCTCGCCGGCTTCGGCATCGAGGCGCCCGTGCTCTCGCGCCACTACGCGGTGCAGTTCGACGCGCGGCAGAACATGCTGCGCCGCGAGACCGACCGCAACGTGGCGCACTACGTGTTCCGGCCCGGCCGCATGCTGCGCGACATCGTGCGGCTGCACGGCCGGCTGCGCGAGGCCGATCTGGTGGTCAACGACTCCTTCCATCCCGCGCTGCTGTTCATGGGCGCGCTGCCGCCGTGGCGGCACAAGGTGGTGCACGTGTACGGCGCGAGCCTGCGGCGCGCGCTCGAAGGCAACTTCAGCGGCCGGCTGCCGGGCTGGACGGCGCGCGCCTTCGGCCGCATCGTGGCCTGGCAGATCGGGCGCAGCCGCGCGCGCATCGCGCACGACTTCGCGCAGGGAGCGCCGGCGCACGAGGGCCATGGCACGCACCGGCTCGCGACGCCGGTGGCCGTGGCCTCGGGCGAGGACGTCGGGCCCGTTGCACCGCGGGCCGCGGTCTACCTCAACCCGCACTTCAGGGACACGGCGCTGGCCGACGGCCTCGAACGCGGCCTGGCCGCCGCGAGCCTGAACGCGCATTGCGTGGGCGAAGGCTATGCCGGGCGCGCCGGCTGGCAGCCGCAGGACGCGCACTGGATCGACAGCGCGGCGCGCAGCGCCTTCATCGTCTCGGCCCCGGGCATGGCGGCGCTGTCTGTGGCCCAGGTCTATCGCAAGCCGATCCTGCTGCTGTTGACCGACCAGCCCGAGCAGGCGAGCAATGCCGAGCGCGCCGCGCAACTCGGGCTGCATCACCGCACGGTGGTGTGGCGCGGCGATGCGGCCGCGTTCGCGAACGACGTGGCGGCCGCGGCGCGCGAGCTGGGCGCGCGCACCGAGGCCACCGCCGCGCAGGGCCGTGAAGCGGCGCTCGAGCGGCTGCAGCCGTGGCGCGAGCTGCTGCTGGAGCTGGCCACGCAGGCCGCCCCGGCCCGCGCGGGCGCAGACTCCTAGCCGGCCGCGCGCCGGCCGGACTGAAGGAAGACGCGCAGCATCCGGTCGAGCACGCGACCGGGCGCCGCCGTCGAGGCCTCGGGCTGCGGCAGCGCCGCGACCCCGCCCGTGCCGGTCGCGTTCATCGACACGCGCAGCCGGCGCAAGGTGAAGCCCGAGCGCACCACCGGCGCCTGCGTGCCGTCGGCCACCTCCGCGCCGGCCGCCTCGCCGACGAAGAACTGCAGCACCAGGCACTTGCGCTGCGGCGAGGGCACGAGCTCGAACACCAGGCTGCGCCGCCATGCGCCCGTCGTGCGCTGGCCCGGCAGCATCGCGCCGTCGAGCAGCGCCACCACGCGCGTGCCCTTGGCCTCGCAGCGGTAGTCGATGCGCACGCGCAAGCGCTGCGCCGGCGCCTGCAGCGGGTGCGCGAACACGGCCGCGGGCGGCAGCGGGATCGCCAGGCAGGCCAGCGCGCCTTCGCTCCAGGTGTCGACGTCGTCGGGTGCCGCCCAGCCATGGGCCAGCCAGGCCGTGGCCGGATTGCCGGTGCGGAAGGCGTAGTCGCGGCCGAGCACGAGCTCGGGCAGCGGCTGCAGGCCCGGGCTGTCGTCGTCGAGGCCCCAGCGCGTGGAGAAGGCGCGTTCGATCGCATCCGCGGGCCAGGCGCCGGCATCGCCGGTCGATGCTGCGATCAGCCCCTGCGACTCGGGCGCCTGGCAGGCCTCCAGCACGAAGTCGAGCGAGCCGAGCTCAGGTCCCACCGGCATCCACGGCGAGCAGCCCGCGGGCAGGCATTCGGGCGCGTTGCGGTCGGCACGAATCAGCGCGCGCGTGGGCTTGAGGAAGTAGCGCGCCTCGGTCAGCACGCTCGACGACAGTCCGGCGACGAAGCGCACGTTGTCGGCCGACAGCAGCGCATAGCTGTTCTCGCGCGTCCAGGCGACGTTGGGAATGGCGCGCGCGATCGGCGCGAGGTCGTGCAGCGCGGGCTCGTAGGGATGCGGTTTCACCACCAGCAGGTCGACCTCCTGCGCCAGCGTGCGCAGCGCGCCGATCACGGCTGACGGATGCTGGCTGCGCCCGCCGCTCACCAGCGACAGGTCGACCAGGCTCTGGCCGAAGAACACGCCCACGCGCAGGCGCGGATCGAACAGCGCGCCCGCGCCGCGGCGCGCGAAGAAGCCCTGCAGCGAGGCCGCGTGGTTCCAGAACAGCTCCTCGCCGATGGCGCGGGCCTCGAGCGCGGCACGGATGCGCGCGTCGTTGGTGCGCGCGCAGAAGTGCAGGTGCTCGGTGAAGCGGCGCGGGTCGATCTCGATGTCGAGGTAGCTCGCGCCGCCGCGGTCGATCGCGTGCTGCAGCGCGGGCGTCAGGCCCCAGCCGATCACCAGGCAGCCGGGGCCGAAGGCGGGCCAGCCCTCGAGCTCCCGCAGCGGCGCGAGGTCGGCGATGCAGGCGCGGGCCCAGCCCGCCGGCGTGGCCGGCAGGCCCAGGAGCGCCATCGCGCGCGCCACGTCGATCGCGCCGCCGTGCGAGCGTGGCGCGATCTCGCGCATCGGCAGGCCGAGCCGCCCGAGCGCCGAGCCGAAGAAGCCCTTGAGGAAACGGCGGTTGGCGGGGAAGTGGTTGAGCCCGTTGGCGGGCGAGCGGAAGAGATCGTCCGCGAAGATGACCTGGTGGAACCGGCGTGCTGGCATGGCGTGGGACGGTCGGTGCCGGAGGCCCTGCGGGCCGCCTCGCCGGCCGGTGGCTGAGGTGGAGGCGCCAATCTAGGACCGCACTCTTAGCGGGCGGTGAGCCGCGCGTCCCGCGCGCGCAAAGTTCATGCAAAGGCCGCGTAAAGCGCGCCGTGCGTGAACGGCACGCAAAGTACGCGGGCGGTTCAGTCGAGCGTCAGGTTGAGCTCGCGGATCAGGCCGTCCCAGCGCTCGGATTCCTGATGCAACAGCGTGGCGAATTGCGCCGGCGTGCCGCCCACCGGCTCGATGCCGTAGGCCGCGAGCCGGCGATGCACCGCGGGGTTGTGGATCGCGCTCGCGATCGCCTGCTGCAGCCGCGCCACCAGCTCGGCCGGCGTGCGCACCGAGGCCACCAGGCCGACCAGCGCCGCGGCCTCGACGCCCGCGATGCCGAGCTCGGCGAAGGTCGGCACCCCGGGCAGCTGCGGCAGGCGCACGCTGTCGGCGACCGCGAGCGCGCGCACGCGGCCGCTGCGGATGAAGCCCAGCGCCGCGGCGAGGTCGCACATCATGGTCTGCAGCTGGCCGCCGGCGAGATCGGCCACCGCGTTCGCGGCGCCGCGGTAGGGCACGTGCTGCATGCGCAGGCCGGCCTGCCGCTCGAGCAGCTCCATCGCGAGATGGTGCGGACTGCCGGTGCCGGCCGAGGCGAAGCTGAGCTTGCCGGGGTAGGCGCGCGCGTCCTCGAGGAAGGCGCGCGCGTCGCGCACGCCGCTCGCGGGGCCGACCAGCAGCACCATCGGGAAGCGGCCGAGCAGCGTGACCGGCGCGAAGTCGCGCTGCGGGTTGTAGCCGAGGTTGCGGTAGAGCAGCGGGTTGAAGACCAGCGTGCCGTTGTCGGCCGACAGCACGGTGTAGCCGTCGGCCGGCGCGCGCAGGATCTCGGCGGCGCCGAGCGCGGTGTTGCCGCCGGTGCGGTTCTCGACCACCACCGGCTGGCCGGTGTCGATCGCGAGCTGGTGGCCGACGATGCGCGTGAGGAAGTCGGAGCCGCCGCCCGCGGGGTAGGGCACGATCCAGCGGATCGGCCGCTCGGGGAATTCGCGCTGGGCATGCGCGGTGGCGGGCACGCCGGCCAGCAGCCAGGCGGGCGCGAGGCCGATCGCGAGGGCCGCGCGGCGGCGGCATGGGTCGATCGCCGTCGATTCCGCGGACCGCGCCGATGCCGTGCGTGCCGCGTTCGATGCCATCGCTTCAGGGCGCGATCGGGTTGGCCGGGGAACCGAGCGCGGGGACGATCTCGCGCGCCGGGCCGGCGCCCGAGGCCGCGGGCGCGGACGCCACGGCCTCGGGCGGCCTGTGGACGATGCGCACCGGCGGCGCCGCCGCGGAGGATGCGCCGCCGGTGCCGCGGCGAACGACCACGCCGTTGCCACGGCCGCGCACGGCCGGCACCGAGGCGGCGGCAGGCAGGGCCGTCGACGCGGTGGCGGTCGAGGGCAAGGGCAGCGGCTCGGCCGCGGGCTGCGAGCCATCGCCCGGCGGCAGCGTCTTCGTCACGCCCATGCCGAGCCCGGCGCCACCGACGCCCGCGCTCATGCTGGTCACGGGCGCGGTGGGCAGGGCATTGGCCTGGCCCGCGTTGGGATCGTGCAGCACCACGCTCTGGCCCACGCCGACACCGGCGGGGCCGATGCCCGCGCCCATGCCGACCGAGCCCGCGACCACGCCGCTGTTGTGCACCGCGACGCCCGCGCCGAGCGGGCCGAAGCCGGTGTTGAGGCCGACCGAGAAGTTGCCGTCCTTGGTGGCGCCCAGGCCGATCGCGAGGCCGGGCGCGATCGGAATGCCGATGCGGTAGTGGGAGCAGCCGCTCACCAGCAGAGCGAGCAGCACGCCGGCCGGAAGGCCGGCGGCCGCGGTGCGGGTGCGCGGCCGCGTGTTCACACCAGGAGCGCGTTCACGCGCCGCACGTAGGCCGCGGGATCGGCCGGCAGGCCGCCTTCGGCGAGCAGCGCCTGGTCGAACAGGATGTTCGCGAGGTCGTCGAAGTGGGCCGAGCCCTCGAGCTTCCTGACCAGCGCATGCTCGGCGTTGACCTCGAGCACCGGCTTGAGCTCGGGCGCGGGCTGGCCGGCCTGCTTGAGCATGCGCGCGAGCTGCGTGCTCATGCCGCCGTCCTGCACCACGAGGCAGGCCGGCGAGTCGACCAGGCGCGTGGTGACGCGCACGTCCTCGGCCTTGTCCTTGAGCGCTTCCTTGAGCTTCTCGAGCAGCGGCTTGAACGACTCGGCGGCCTCCTCGGCGGCCTTCTTCTCGTCCTCGTCCTGCAGCTTGCCGAGGTCGACCGCGCCCTTGGCCACGCTCTGCAGCGGCGTGCCGTCGAACTCGTTGAGGTAGTTGAGCGCCCACTCGTCGACGCGGTCCGTCATCAGCAGCACCTCGATGCCCTTCTTCTTGAAGACCTCGAGCTGCGGGCTGTTCTTGGCGGCGGCCAGCGTGTCGGCCGTGATGTAGTAGATCGCGTCCTGGCCGTCCTTCATGCGCGCCTTGTAGTCGGCGAAGCTCACGCTCACGGCATCGGTGGTGGTCGAGGCGTAGCGCAGCAGCTTGGCGATGCGCTCGCGGTTGCCGAAGTCCTCGCCCAGGCCTTCCTTGAGCACGGCGCCGAACTCGGCGTAGAACCTGGCGTACTTGCCCGCGTCGTCGGCCGCCGCGGCGGCGGTCTCGGCCGCGGTCGGCGCGTTCTTGTCGACCACGTCCGTCACGGCCTCGGTCGGCTCGGGCGTGGGCACCGATTCGCCCGAGCCCACGTCGATGCGGCCCTCGCCGCTCTCGGGTCCGGTCTTCTGCTTCCTGGCCAGGTCCTCGAGCATGCCGAGCACGCGCTTGGTGCTGCCTTCGCGGATCGCCTTCACGTCGCGGCTTTCCTGCAGCAGCTCGCGGCTCACGTTGAGCGGCAGGTCGGCCGAGTCGATCACGCCCTTGACGAAGCGCAGGTAGCTCGGCATCAGCGCCTCGGCGTCGTCCATGATGAAGACGCGCTTCACGTAGAGCTTCACGCCCGCGCTCTTCTCGCGGTTCCAGAGGTCGAACGGCGCCTTGGCGGGGATGTAGAGCAGCTGCGTGTACTCGGTGCTGCCCTCGACGCGGTTGTGGCTCCAGGCCAGCGGCGCCTCGAAGTCGTGGCTGATGCTCTTGTAGAACTCTTCGTACTGCTCGGTCGTGACGTCCTTCTTGGGACGGCTCCACAGCGCGTTGGCCTTGTTGACCGTTTCCCATTCGCCGGTCTTCACCATGTCGCCGGGCTGGTCGTTCTCGCCTTCCTTCCACTCCTCCTTCTCCATGAGGATCGGCAGCGAGATGTGGTCGGAGTACTTGCCGACGATCTGCTTGAGCTTCCAGGCGTTGAGGTATTCGTCCGCATCCTCGCGCAGGTGCAGCGTGATGCTGGTGCCGCGCTCGGCACGCACGATGTCGGCCACCTCGAAGTCGCCGGCGCCGCCGCTGGCCCAGCGCACGCCCTGCTCGGCGGGCAGGCCCGCGCGGCGCGACTCGACGGTGATGCGGTCGGCCACGATGAAGCCCGAGTAGAAGCCCACGCCGAACTGGCCGATGAGCTGCGCGTCGGCCTTCTGGTCGCCGCTGAGCTTGCTCACGAAGTCCTTGGTGCCGCTCTTGGCGATGGTGCCGAGGTTGTCGATCGCCTCCTGGCGCGACAGGCCGATGCCCTTGTCGGCGATGGTGATGGTGCGCGCGGCCTTGTCGAAGCTGATGCGCACGTCGAGCTCGGACTGGCCTTCGTAGAGCTCGGGATGGTCGATGGCCTCGAAGCGCAGCTTGTCGCAGGCGTCCGATGCATTCGAGATCAGCTCGCGCAGGAAGATTTCCTTGTTCGAGTACAGCGCATGCGTGACGAGGTGCAGCAGTTGCGCGACTTCGGCCTGGAACGGGAGTTTGGTGTTGGAGGAGTCAGCCATGGGTGAGATAAGGATCGAAGCCCAAAAATTCTAAGTCGGCCCGTCCGCAGAGGACGGCCGGCTCGCCAACTTTTGCAAATGGGGACAGCCTCGTGCAAAAACAACACCCTGCCGGCGGCAGGGAGAAGAGGCCAGCGGAAGCCCGCGGGCCCGCGCTTCAGCGCGGCAGCGCCTCGACCTCGCGCGTCCAGCGGTCGATCAGCCGCTTGCGCTCGGCCGCCTGGCCGTACTTCTGGAAGTCGTACTTGATGAGCTTCACGCCGTCCATCGAGGGAATGCGCGGATCGGGCTTGAAGGTCTTGTTGGCCGGCGACTGCAGGCTGCCGGCCTTGGCGCCGATGGACTGGCCCGCGGGACTCATGAGCCAGTCGTAGTAGCGCTTCGCGTTCTCCTTGTTGCGCGCGCCCTTCACCAGCGCGATGCCGCCGATCTCGTAGCCCGTGCCCTCGCAGGGCGCGGCGGTCTTGACCGGAAAGCCGTCGTGGCGCCAGCGCTCGAAGCCGAAGATGAAGCTCACGCCGACCGCGACCTCGCCCTTGGCGACGTTGGGCGCCTGGGCCTGGCCGCTGCGCGTGTAGCTGGTGACGTTGCGATGCAGCTTCTTCAGGTAGTCGAAGGCGGCCTCCTCGCCCATCTGCTGCACCAGGCCCGCGATGATGGTGTAGGCCGTGCCGCTGGTGGCCGGGTGCGAGATCTCGATCTCGCCCTTGTAGCCTGGCTTCACGAGGTCGGCCCAGCAGTGCGGCTCGGGCAGCTTCTTTTTCTTCAGCAGCTCGGTGTTGAAGCCGAAGCCCATCGCGCTGGTGTAGAAGCCGCCGACCATGTTCTGCGACAGCGCGTACTGGCGCACGGCCCAGTCGTGCAGGTCGTCGATGTAGGCCGGGCGGTAGGGCTCGAGCAGGCCCTGCTCGGCCGCCTGCAGGAAGGGGTCTCCGGTGCCGCCCCACCAGAGGTCGGTCTTGGGATTGGCGGCCTCGGCGCGCAGCTGGGCGCCGATCTCGCCCGTGCCCTTGTGGGCCTGCAGCACCTTGATGCCGGTCTCGCGCGTGAAGGCGGCGGCCGCGGCCTCGCACCAGCCGGCGTCGGTGCTGCACAGCGCGTTGACCGTGCCCTGCGCTGCCGCGTGCGGCGCGAAGGCGAGCAGGGTGGCGGCCGCGCCGAGCGCGGCGAATGTGCGGGTGAAGGCGAGCAAGTGCATCGTGGGTCTCCTCGGGGTCAGGATAGCGCCGGCGCGCGCGGGCGCCGACAGGGTTCAGTCGGTTGCCAGCAGCGGCGGAAGATGCTCGGCCAGCCAGTCGATCACCACGCGCGTCTTCAGCGGCAGGTAGCGGCTGCGCGCGCGGATCACGTGCAGCGCGAAGCCGAAGGGCCGCGGCTCCTCGAACACGCGCACCAGCGTGCCGGCCGCCAGCGCCTCGGCCGCGAGCCAGGCCGGCAGCCGCGCAAGCCCCATGCCGCCGATGGCCGCCTCGAGCAGCACCTCGGCGCTGTCGCAGCGCAGCCGCGAGGGCAGCAGGATCTCGGCGAGGCGATCGCCGGTGTGGAAGCGCCAGGCCGAGGCCTCGCCGTCGCGCGCGTAGAGCACCGCCTCGTGCGGCGGCTTCAGGTCCTCGATGCCTTCGGGATGCCCGCGCTCGGCCAGGTAGGACGGCGCGGCGCACAGCACCATCCACTGCGTGCCCACGGGCCGCGCGATCAGCGCCGCGCTGTCGCCGAGATCGCCGCTGCGGATCGCGAGATCGAGCCCCTCCTCCGCGAGGTCGACGCGCCGGTCGCTGAACGCGAGTTCGAGCGAGAGCTGCGGATGACGGCGCGCCAGTGCCAGCAGCAGCGGCCCGACCTTGAGCCGCCCGAGCATGGCCGGCATGCTGAGCCGCACCACGCCCGAGGCCGTGCTGCGCGCCGCATCGGCGAGGGCCTCGGCGGCCTCGAGCTCGGCCAGCGCGTTGCGGCAGCGCTCGTAGTAGCCATGGCCTTCCTCGGTGAGGCTCTGGCTGCGCGTGGTGCGCAGGAACAGCCGCGTGTGCAGCCGCGCCTCGAGCCGCGCGATGCTCTTGGCGACCGCCGAGCGCGTGACGTGCAGGCGCTGCGCGGCGAGCGCGAAGCTGCCGGCCTCGACGGCGGCGACGAATTCCTCGATGCCTTGCAGGCGCTGGCTCATTGGCGAATTTCAGGCAACAAATTTAGGAAAATTATCCACCACCGATGCCTATCGAGCGTCAATAGCATGAAGCCTTCTTCTTTTCACGGAGGCCCCTCATGCCCGAAACCACCCTGCGCCGCTGGCAGCTCCCCGCCTACGGCCGCGCCCATCTCGAACAGGTGCAGGCAGCGCTGTCCGCGCCGGGCCCCAGCCAGATCCTGGTGCGCGTCGGCGCGGTCGCGCTCAACTACCGCGACCTGCTGATGACCGAGGACGGCATGGGCATGCCGCTCGCGCTGCCGTTCACGCCGGGCTCGGACATGGCGGGCACGGTCGAGGCGGTCGGCGACGGCGTGCGCCGCTTCGCGCCCGGCGACCGCGTGATCAACACCTTCTGGAACGGCTGGATCGACCACCACTGGCCCGCCCATGCCGTGCCCGCGGGAGGCCCCGGGCCGGGCATGCTGGCCTCGCACGTGCTCATCGACGCCGAGGCCGCGGTGGCCGCGCCCGCCACGCTCTCGCTGGCCGAGGCCAGCACCCTGCCCTGCGCCGGGCTCACGGCCTGGTTCGCGCTGGCCGAGCTCGGCGCGCTGCGCGCGGGCCAGACGGTGCTGATCCACGGCACCGGCGGTGTGGCGCTGTTCGGGCTGCAGATCGCGCGGCTGCATGGGGCGCGGGCCATCGTGGTCTCGGGCAGTGCCGACAAGCATGAGGCCGCGCGCGCCCTCGGCGCCAGCCATATGCTGGCGCGCGACAGCGACTGGCCCGCCGAGGTGCGGCGCCTGACCGGCGGGCGCGGCGCCGAGCACGTGCTCGAGCTCGCGAGCGGCCCCAACCTCGACCGCTCGCTGCAGGCCGCCGCCCAGGGCGCGCGGGTGTCGGTCATCGGCATGCTCGAGGGCACCACGCTCGACGCCTCCTTCTACGGCCTGGTGCTCGGCCGCGTCACGGTGCAGGGCATCGGCGTGGGCCACCGGCGCGCGCTCGAGGACCTCGTGCGCGCCGTCGACGCCAACGGCCTGCGCCCGGCGATCGCCGCCCGCTACGGCTTCGACGCGCTGCCGCAGGCGCTCGACCACCTCGCGCGCGGCGCCTTCGGCAAGATCGTCGTGACCCTCTGAGCCCGCGCCGACCGCCGCGCGGCACGGAAAAGCGCGGCGTTTTCGTGAAGAGTTGCCCGGCTTTCCCGGCCCCGTGCGGGCGCCCGAACGTTTCCCCTTCGTTTCCCGTTTCAGAATCCGCGCGCGCCGGGCCTTCCCGGCGTTTTCGTTGACATCGAGAACATCAGAGAGAGGACATCGAACATGGAACGCAGGGACTTCAGTGCACCGCAGAAATGGGCCGCCGAATTCATCGGCACCTTCTGGCTCACCTTCGGCGGCTGCGGCAGCGCGGTGCTCGCCGCGGGCTTCCCGGAACTGGGCATCGGCTTCGCGGGCGTCGCGCTGGCCTTCGGCCTCACCGTGCTGACCGGCGCCTATGCGCTCGGCCCGATCTCGGGCGGCCACTTCAACCCCGCGGTCTCGATCGGCCTCGCCGCGGCCGGGCGCTTCAATCCGGCGCAGCTCGCGGCCTACATCGTGGCGCAGCTGCTGGGCGCGATCGCCGCCGGCGGCCTGCTCTACCTGGTCGCCAGCGGCAAGGCCGGCGCGCAGCTCGGCGGCTTCGCCACCAACGGCTACGGCGAGCATTCGCCGGGCGGCTACAACCTGGTGTCGGCGCTGCTGATCGAGGTGGTGCTCACGGCCGTGTTCCTGGTCGTGATCCTCGGCGCCACCGGCCGCCGCGCGGCGCAGAACTTCGCGGGCCTGACCATCGGCCTGTGCCTCACGCTGATCCACCTGATCTCGATCCCCGTCACCAACACCTCGGTGAACCCGGCGCGCAGCACCGGCGTGGCGCTGTTCGGCCCGAGCTACGCGATCGAGCAGCTGTGGCTGTTCTGGGTGGCGCCGATCGCGGGTGCCGTGATCGGCGCGCTGATCTACCGCGGTCTGCGGCTGCGCGGCAACGGTGGCAGCGGAAGCGGCAGCGACAGCGCGCTCTGAACGACGCGCGGCGCGCAAACGACAAAAGGGGGGAGGCATCGCTGCCTCCCCCCTTTTTTCGTCGTGCCGACGCGCCGGTCGCTCAGCTGCCGGTGGCCGACTTCACCAGCGGCGCCGAGGTCGACTGGCCGATCGACTCGGTGCCGCTCGGATGCGAGGCCGCGTAGGCGCCGGCCTGGATGTCCGACACCGGCGTCACCGAATTCATCGCGGGCGCGCTGGTCGACTGGCCGATGGACTCGGTGCCGCTCGGGCGCGCGGCGGCCATGGCCGCGGCCTGGATCTCGGCGCTGGCGGGCGAATTCATCTGCAGCGGGTGGTAGTCCGAACCGTCCATCTTTTCCTGGGCCGATGCGGTGATCGCGCCCGTCGCCGCGAGCGCGGCGAAGGAGGCGACGGCGAGAAGCTTGAAGGAAGTGCGCATGCGTGTTCTCCTGGTCACAGTTGTCCCCGGCCTCGTGCCGGCGCCGATGGGCGCGCGGCAGGCCTGAACGCACTCTATGCAGGCCGACTGAGGGCAGCGTGAGTAAAGAGTTACGAGGGCCTTAGCGGGCGTTGAAGACTTCTTCGCCGACGTTGGCCGAATTTCCTACAGCGTGCGCCGCACTGGGCACGAAGGCATTCATTCGCCGGCGGCACCGAGCTCGCCATAGGGAATGCGCCCCTCGCGCTCGGCCTGCGCCGCGAGCGCGCTGACGCTCTCGCGCGTGAGCCCCGGCTGCGCGCGCTCCATCGGCGGCGCGGTCTCCTGCGACAGCATCGGCGAGGCGGTCGCGGTCTGCGAGGCCTGGGCGGCATCGCGCGCGAGGTCGGCACGCGAACGCTGCGACTGGAACTGCAACGCGTGCTCCGAACCGTCGGCCTCGTCGGCCTGCGCGGCCACCATCGGGGCCAGCGCCACCATCGCGCCCGCGATGAGGGCGAGCCGGCGCGAAGAGAGGAATGCGATCTGCATGGCGAACTCCTTGAATGCGGGCTCGCGACGGCCGCGACATGCGGCCCCTCGGCCCTGGAGATCACTCTAGGCCTGGAGTCTCAGCGGGCACTGAGCAAAAACTTCGCGCCGCGTGAGGGCCTCGCTACGCCTTCGCCGCCGCCTCGGGCTCGGCCGGCAGGTGCACGCGCGCGCGCAGGCCGCGCCCGTGCTCGCGGTTGCTGAGCTCGATGCGCAGCCCGTTGCGCTCGGCCGCGGTGCGCGCGATCGCGAGCCCCAGCCCGCTGCCGCCGGCGGCCGCGCCCGGCACGCGGAAGAAGCGGTCGAACACGCGCGCCATCGCATCGGCCGGAATGCCGGGCCCGTTGTCGAGCACGTCCACCACGCCATGGCCATCGACCGCGTGCAGCTTCACGTCGACCACGCCGCCTTCGGGCGCATAACGCAGCGCGTTGTCGATCAGGTTGTCGAACACGCTGCGCAGCTCGGCCGCGGGCGCGAACACCACGGGCGCGATGCTGCCGTCGAAGCCCACGTCGACCTGGCGCGCATCGGCCAGCACCATGAGCTGGCTCACGCTCTCGCGCAGCAGCACCTCGATGTCGACCGCCTCGCGCGCCATCGCACGGCGCGGCGCGTCCTGGCGCGAGAGGCTCAGCAGCTGCTCGATCAGGTGCTGCGCGCGCGTCACGCCGGCCTCGAGCTGCACGAAGCGCTCGGTGGCCTCGCCGGCCGGGATGTGGGCGCGCAGGTTCTCGATCTGCAGGCCGATCGCGGCCATCGGCGTGCGCAGCTCGTGCGCTGCGTCCTGCACGAAGCGGCGTTGCGTGGCGAAGGCGCTGCGCACGCGGCCCAGCAGATGGTTGAAGGAGGCCACCAGCGGCGCGATCTCGTCGGGCACGCGCGCCAGCGGCAGGTCGGTGGGACTGCGCTCGTCCTGCGAGGCCACGTCGCGCGCCACCGCACGCAGCGAGCGCGAGGCGGCCGAGACGATCAGCCACAGCGCGAGCAGCGCCACCGGCAGCAGCAGCGTGATCGGCAGGCCCTCGAGCAGCGCGCGGCGCAGGGCACGCCGGCGCCGGTAGTCCTCGTTCTGCAGCACCTGCACGCGCCGCTGGTCGGCATGCGCGCCGGGCTCGGCGGTGAAGGCGCGCCAATGGGCCCAGGCCTGCGGCCCGGTGCGCAGGTCGCCGAAGCCAGGGCGCGGCTGCAGCGGCATCGGCAGGTCGGGCCAGGAGCTGCTGAGCAGCCGGCTGCCGTCGGGGCTCCAGATCTGCACCACGAAGGCGCCGCGCTCGAGCACGGCGTCGCTGTTCACGAGGCGCGGCGTGCGCGACTGGTCGCCGCCCGCGTACGACTCGGCCACCAGCCGCATCTGGTCGTCGAGCGCGTTGTGCACCAGGTTGCCGTAGGCCAGGAACGAGAACCAGGCCGTGAGCACCGCTGCCGCGAGGTGCAGCGTGATGAGCCACAGCAGCAGCTGGGTGCGCAGCGAGCGCGGCCGGCGCCAGCCACCCTTGCCGGCGCTCACGCGGCGACGCGCCAGCCGAGCCCGCGCACGTTGCGGATCGACTCGGCGCCGAGCTTGCGGCGCATGCCGTGGATCAGCACGTCGATCGCGTTGCTCGTGACCTCCTCGCCCCAGCCGTAGATGCGGTTCTCGAGCTGCTCGCGCGAGAGGATCGCGCCCGGGCGTTCGAGCAGAGCATGCAGCAGCGCGAACTCGCGCGCGGTCAGCGCCTCGCGGTTGCCGTTGACCACCACCTCGCGCGTCGTGAGGTCGAGCTGCAGCGCGCCGCTGCCCACCAGCGAATGCGCGGCGCCGTCGCGGCGGCGCACGATGGCGCGCATGCGCGCGAGCAATTCGCGAAATTCGAAGGGCTTGAGCAGGTAGTCGTCGGCGCCAAGATCGAGGCTGTGGATGCGGTCGTCGAGGCCGTCGCGCGCCGTGAGCACCAGCACCGGCGTGGCATCGCCGCGCTCGCGCGCGCGGCGCAGGACTTCGGTGCCATCCTGGCGCGGCAAGCCCAGGTCGAGCAGCACGCAGGTGTAGCCGCCGTCGCCGAGCGCGCTCTGCGCGAGCTCGCCGTCGCGCACCCAGTCGGCCGACCAGCCCGCGCCCTCGAGCGCCTGTTTCAGGCTGCGCCCGATCATTTCATCGTCTTCCACCAGCAGAACGCGCATCGCAGCGACTCCTCAATTCACGCAGAAAGCGCCGCACCGCCTCGCGGCGCGGCCGTGCGCCAGGGGGCGTCGGGTCCGGGCCGCAAGGTAGCACGCGAACGGGATGATCGGTAGTGCCTGCGCCGTGGCGCAGACTAGGGGCGAATACTTAGACGGTGCTTAGGCGCCAGGCGCGCCGTGGGGTCAGGCGCCGCTCAGGCAGCGGGCCGCGCGACGCGCACCGCATGGCGTTCGCCGGGCGCGTCGGCGGCGAAGGCCAGAAGGCGCAGCGCCTCCTGCTCGGCGCCCTCGCGCCCGGCCTCGGGCCAGCGCGCGAAGGGTTCGAGCACGGCGGTGGCAGCGCCCTTCGCGCGCTCGATCTTCCAGGTGCCGGCGACGAAGCCGTCGATCAGCACCGTGCCGCGCACGATGCCGTTGATGGTGAACACGCGCGGGCGATGCGCCTCGTCGAGCACGCGGCCGCGGTCCTCGTGCGCGAGCAGCAGGCTGTCCCACTCGGCGAGCAGGCGCGGCGGCGCGGGCGTGGCTTCGTCGGGACGCGGCGCGCGCGGCAGGTCGAACAGCGTTTCGCCCTGCGGGCCCTCGAAGCGGCGCAATCGCGTGCCGAGCCGCTCGGCCACGGCCTTCCAGCCCGTGAGGCCCGACCACGCGCCCGCGTCGGCCAGGGTCGCGGGGCCGAAGGCGGCGAGGTAGCGCAGCAGCAGGTCGTCCTGCGTGGCAGCGCCCTCTTCTTCCTCCTTGCCGAGCCAGGCGCCGAGCCGCTGCAGCAGCGCGTTCTGGTGCGAATTCCAGCTGCCCGCGGGCGGCAGGTGCACCAGCGGCAGGTTGTTGCGGATCAGCCCGGCGAGCGAGGCCGGCTCGCTGCGGGGCCAGCGTTCGAGCAAGGCCTGGCCGAGCTCGGTGCTCGTGCGTGCGCGCTCGTCGAGCAGTGCGCGGCCCAGGGCCAGCGCCTCGGCGCGGTCGACGCCTTCGAGCGCGCGCTTGTGGTTGCCCAAGAGGCCGCGCTGGTGCGCCGCATCGAGCAACGGCCGCCAGGCCAGCGCATCGCGCGCGCTCACCAGGTGCAGGGTCGCGCGCATCATCGACAGCCGCACCACGCGGCGTCGGCGCAGTGCCTCGGTCAGGGCTTCGCGCGGAAAATCCTCGAGCCGGCTCCAGAGGCCGACGTAGGGCGGATTGGGTGCCTGCGCCTGCAGTCCCGCGAGGCGCTCGATGGCCTGCGCGACCGGCAGGCGCTGGCGCGCCAGCAGCATCTGCCGCGCCAGCGTGGCGCGGTTCAGCGCGCGCAGGCTCAGAACTTCTCGTGCGGTGCCAGGTAGCGCCATTGACCCAGCGGCAGGTTGCCGAGCATGACCTTGCCGATGCGCACACGCTTGAGCCCCACCACCTTGAGGCCGACCAGCTCGCACATGCGGCGGATCTGGCGCTTCTTGCCTTCGGTCAGCACGAAGCGCAGCTGCTCGGGGTTCTGCCATTCGACGCGCGCGGGCTTGAGCGCCTGGCCGTCGAGGCTCAGGCCGTGGCGCAGCTTGGCGAGCATGGCGGGCGGGAACACGGCCTGCACGTTGGTCGTGACCGGGTCGTCGTCGTCCATGCGCACCAGCTGGCCCGTGGGCGCGGGCTGGCCCAGGCCGTGGTAGGCCACGCGCACCAGGTACTCCTTCTCCATCGTCGAGTCCTCGCCGATCAGCTGGCGCGCGACGCGGCCGTCCTGCGTCATCACCAGCAGGCCGATGGAATCGATGTCGAGCCGGCCGCAGGGCGCGAGGCCGCGCAGTTGCTGCGGGTTGAAGAAGAAGCGCGCGTTGTCCTCGGCCCAGCGGTTGGCGGGCGTGAACAGCGTGACCGCGGGCTCGTGGCCGTCCTCGGCCTGGCTGCTGACGTAGCCGATGGGCTTGTTGATCAGGATGGTGACCTGGTTGGCCTGCTGGCCCTTGGCCGCCTTGTCGATCTCGATGCGGTCGGCGGGCGTGACCTTGACGCCCATCTCGGCCGGCTTGCCGTTGACCTTGACCCAGCCGTTGGCGATCCATTCGTCGGCCTCGCGGCGCGAGCAGATCTTGAGTTCGGCCATGCGCTTGTTGAGCCGCATGGGGCCGTCGGCCGAGGCCTGCGCGGACTGCGGCGCGGGTGCGCGGCGAAAGGAGGACGGACCGTTGGAAGGAGGAGGCGCGGGCATGGCCGATTATCGCCAGCGCGCAGGGCGTAAGCCTTTTGTCCGGCTTGCGCCGCATGCGAGGCCGGTGCTATCGTGGCGGCAAGCGCGAGTTGATCGCGCCCTTTTTGGGGGATTCCCAAATGAGCACCACACGCAAGTACCACTACGCCATCGTCATCGGGCGCTTCCAGCCCGTCCACTTCGGTCACCAGAGACTCATCGAGGAAGCCGCCCGCGCGGCTGATCGCGTGATCGTGGTGGTCGGCTCCGACCGCACGCCGCGCAGCGTCAAGAACCCCTTCACCTTCGACGAACGCGAACGCATGGTGCGCGCCTGCCTGCGCGGCGGCGACCAGATGCGCGTGAGCGTGGTCGGCGTCGGCGATTCGCCCTACAACGACCAGCTGTGGATCGCGTCGATCCAGTCGGCGGTCGAGCGGCTGATCCTGCAGGACGGCCTCGCGCCCGCGCAGGCCAGGGTCGCGCTGGTGGGGCATCTGAAGGACGCCTCCAGCTACTACCTCAAGCTGTTCCCGCACTGGGAGTTCGTGGGCCAGCACAACGTCGAGAGCCTCAACGCCACCGACGTGCGAAACCTCTACTTCGATCCCGAGAACCGCGGCCAGCTCGCGCGCGCCGATCTGCCCGAGGGCAGCGCGGCCTTTCTCGAACGCTTTACCTCGACGGCCGACTATGCCGAGCTCTGCGAGGAGCGCGCCTTCCTCGCCGACTACCGCGACAAGTACCGCTACGCGGGCAGCGACTTCCCGCCGATCTACACCACGGTCGACGCGGTGGTGGTCGAGGCCGGTCACATCCTGATGGTGCAGCGCAAGTTCCATCCGGGGCGCGGCACCTGGGCGCTGCCCGGCGGCTTCGTGGGCCAGCAGGAGCGGCTGCTCGATGCCGCGGTGCGCGAACTCAAGGAGGAAACCCGTCTCAAGGTGCCGGTGCCCGTGCTCCACGGCAGCATGAAGGGCAGCCACGTGTTCGACGCGCCCGAGCGCTCGCAGCGCGGCCGCACCATCACGCACGGCTTCTTCTTCGAGCTCGCGCACAACCAGTGGGCGGGCCTGTCGGACGTGCGCGCCGACGACGACGCGGCCGCAGTGCGCTGGGTGCCGATCGCCGAATTCCTCGGCATGCAGGAGCGGGTCTACGAAGACCACTTCTTCATCGCCAATCATTTCCTGGGTGGCCTGGGCAAGTCCTGAGAGAACTCGCCCCGGGCCTTGTCAGCAAGAACGGCCCCGGTTGACGGGTGCCACCGTGAAAGGAGCTTTCACATGAACCGCACGCTCTCTCCCTCCCTCGGCAGCAACCTGCTGCTGCGCACCGACTCCTACAAGGTGTCGCACTGGATGCAATACCCGCCCGGCACGCAGACGGTGTTCAGCTACATCGAGTCGCGCGGCGGACTCTTCAGCCATTCGCTGTTCTTCGGGCTGCAGGCCTATCTGCGCGAATATCTGCAGACGCCGGTGACGCGCGACGACGTGGACGAGGCCGCCGCGCTGATGGCGGTGCACGGCGAGCCCTTCAACCGCGAAGGCTGGCTGCGGCTGATCGAGAAGCACGGCGGGCTGATGCCGGTGCGCATCCGCGCGGTGCCCGAGGGCAGCGTGCTGCCGGTGCACAACGTGCTCGCGACGATCGAGAACACCGACCCCGAGTTCTTCTGGGTCACGAGCTTCCTCGAGACCGAGCTGCTGCGCGCGATCTGGTATCCGACCACGGTGGCCACGGTCTCGGCCGCGGCCAAGACCACCCTGCTGCGCTACCTCGAGGCCACCTGCGACGATCCGCAGGGCCAGATCGCGTTCAAGCTGCACGACTTCGGCGCGCGCGGGGTCTCGAGTCTCGAATCGGCCGCGCTCGGCGGCATGGCGCACCTGGTCAACTTCATGGGCACCGACACGCTGAGCGCGCTGATGGCCGCGCGCCGCTACTACGACTGCGACGTGGCGGGCTTCTCGATCCCCGCGGCCGAGCACAGCACCATCACGGGCTGGGGCCGCGAGCACGAGGCCGATGCCTATCGCAACATGGTGGCGCAGTTCGGCAAGCCGGGCGCAATCTTCGCGGTGGTGAGCGACAGCTACGACATCTTCAATGCCTGTGCCCGCCTGTGGGGCGATGCGCTGCGGGAGCAGGTGATCCGCTCGGGCGCGACGCTGGTGGTGCGCCCCGACTCGGGCGACCCGGCCGAGACGACGCTGAAGGTGGCGCAGATCCTGGCCGAGCGCTTCGGCACGACCACCAATGCCAAGGGTTTCCGGGTGCTGAACAACGTGCGCATCATCCAGGGCGACGGGGTGACGCTCGACTCGCTGCGGCTGTGCCTGTCCAACTTCTTCCACAACGGCTTCTCGGCCGAGAACATCGCCTTCGGCATGGGCGGCGGGCTGCTGCAGCAGGTGAACCGCGACACCATGCAATGGGCGATGAAGTGCTCGGCAATGCAGGTCGACGGCGAATGGCGCGACGTCTACAAGGCGCCCGTGGGCGACACGAGCAAGACCTCGAAGAAGGGGCGGCTGGTGCTGGCGGCTTCCGCCGATGGCGAAGTGCGTACGCAACGTGCCGAGCAAGTTCTGGAGCCTGGGCAGGTGGATCTGCTCGAGACCGTGTATGAGAACGGGCGGATCGTTCGGGAGAGCAGCTTCGAAGGGATCCGTGGACTTGCCGCTTCTGGGGTGGGGCGGTTGGTTACTTCTCGGGCGCCGCTCTGATCGGCTTGTTTGGGGCGGGGGCGCGTGCACAGGACAGCGGGTACTTCCCTCCGCGAATGTCCCCCGCCTTCGGCTCCTCCTTTATTTCGCTGCGGGAAGCACCCACTGCCCTGTGCACGAGACGCGCTCTGGTTGTGCGGCCGGTTCTACCGCGGTGTCCAGGCTCACGTCGATGGTGTGCTCCCCGCAGCGAAATCAAGGAGGAGCCCGAAGGGCGGGGGACATTCGCGGAGGGGAGCACACCGTCGGCGTGAGCCCACCCCGGCGCCCCGGCCCCCGATTCCGCACTGCCATAAGCCCTCGCCATAATCCGCGCAGACCGCCGAACACATGACCAAACTCCTGATCCTCAGCGTGAGCGCGGGCAACGGCCACGTGCGGGCCGCCCAGGCCCTCGCCGCCACCGCCCAAACCCTCAGCCCGCCCTGCCCGGCGGTCCACATCGACGCCATGGCTCACGTGCCCGCGGGCTTTCGCAAGGTCTACACCGACTGGTACATCCAGCTCGTGAACCGCGCGCCCGAGCTCTGGTCGTACCTGCACCAGCGCACCGACGTCACGCCGCACCACGCGCCCTCGCAGCGCATGCGCCGCGGCATCGAGCGGCTGAGCACCGTCGCGCTGGTGCGCGAGATCCGGCGCGAGAAGCCCGATGCGGTGATCTGCACCCACTTCCTGCCGGCCGAGCTGCTGATGCGCGAGCGCAACCGCGGGCGCATCGAGTATCCGGTGTGGCTGCAGGTCACCGACTACGACCTGCACAACATGTGGCTGGTGCCGGGCATGACCGGCTACCTCGCGGCCACCGAGGAGGTCGCGTTCCGGCTGCGCGCGCGCGGCATCCCGCCCGAGCGCATCCACGTCACCGGCATTCCCGTCATGCCCGCCTTCTCCGAACCCGATGCGCTGGAACGCGACGCCTGCGCCGCCGCGCTCGGCCTCGATCCCGCGCGGCCCGTGCTGCTGATGGTCTCGGGCGGCGCCGGCGTGGGCGATCTCTCGAGCATGGTCGAGCGCGTGCTCGCGCTCGGGGCCGGAGACGAACCCGGCGGCCGCTCCCAGGTGATCGCCGTGGCCGGCCGCAATGCCGAGATGCACGGCCGGCTGCAGGCCCTCGCGGCGCGCCATCCGGGCCGCGTGGTGGCCGTCGGTTTCACCAACGAGATGCACAAGCTCATGGCCGCGTCCGACCTCGTCGTCACCAAGCCCGGCGGCCTCACGGTCTCCGAATGCCTCGCGCTCGGCAAGCCCATGCTGCTGATCTCGCCGATCCCCGGCCAGGAGGAGCACAACGCCGGCTTCCTGATGGAGGAAGGCGCGGGCTGGCTTGCCTACGATGCCATCGGCCTCGAGTACAAGGTCGCGCGGCTGATGGCCGATCCGGCCAAGCTCGCCCACATGGCCCAGCGCAGCAAGGCGCTGGGCAAGCCACGGGCCGCGCGCGCGGTGCTCGATCGCGTGCTGGGGCCCTCGGCATGAGCTGGAGAAACGAAGACAAGCCCACCGTGGGCCGCACGCTCGTGTACCTGGCCTGGGTCGTCACCATGGCCTTCTTCTTCGCCAATGCCGAGATCCAGATCGAGGGCGGCGCCGGCTGGGCCACCTCGCTGCCGACCTGGCGCATCGAGAACAGCATCTGGCTCGACATCTTCTGGGGCGGCCGCGCGATGACCGGCTACCACGCCTGGGTCTTCACCTTCATGGCGCTGGTGTTCTTCTCGCCGCTGGCCTTCTCGGGCCGCTGGAAGCTGCGCGACTGGGGCCTCGCGCTCGCGGGCCTGATCGTGTTCTGGGTCTGCGAGGACTTCCTCTGGTTCCTCATCAACCCGGCCTTCGGCTGGGACAACTTCAACCCCACCAAGGCCTTCTGGCACAAGCACTGGATGTGGGGCGCGCCGGTCGATTACTGGGGCGGCCTCGCGGTCGCCGCGCTGATCCTGGTGCGCCGGCACTGGCCGCGCCGATGAGCCGCGCGAACATCGTGCGCCGCATGCGCGAGGCCCGCCGGGCGCAGCGCGAGGCGCAGGCCGCGCCCGTGGAGCGGCCCGGCCACTGGGCCGATCCGCTCGACGCGCTGGGCGTGGAGAACCTGCACCGCCTCACGCCCACGCTCTACCGCAGCGCCCAGCCGCGCGCGAAGGACGTGGCGGCGCTGCAGTCGCTCGGCATCCGCACCGTGGTCAGCCTGCGTTCCTTCAACGACGACCGGGAGGTGTTCGCGGGCAGCGGCATCCGGCTGGTGCGCGTGCCGATCAACACCTGGGACATCGACGACGCGAAGGTGCAGCGCGCGCTGCGCGCGATCCTCTCGGCCGAGCACGACGGGCCGGTGCTGATCCACTGCATGCACGGCGCCGACCGCACCGGTGTCGTCTCCGCCGTCTACCGCATGGCGCTGCAGGGCTGGGACAAGGAGGCCGCGCGCCAGGAGATGCTGCGCGGCGGCTACGGCTACCACACGCTGTGGCGCAACATCCCGCGCTACATCGAGCGCGTGGACCCCGAGAAGATGCGCCACGCGCTGGCCCAGGCACCGGCCGTGCCGGCGGCGCCAGGGCTGTCCTGAAGGCGCCAGCAGGCTTCGCGGCCCGCTCCTATACTGGCCCGCGCCGGCCCCCGGCGGCCGGTCGCACCCACCTTCCGCACACGCTTCATCCGCTTCACAAGGGGCATCCGCCATGGCACTCCAACTGCGCTCGCTCGTCCGTTCGAACGGCGAGCTCGAACTCTCGCTGCACGACGAACCCATCCCCGAACCGCAGGCCCACGAGGTCGTGATCCGCGTCGAGGCTTCGCCGATGAACCCCTCGGACCTCGGCCTGCTCTTCGGTGCCGCCGACATGGCGACCGCCAAGGCCTCGGGCAGCGCCGAGCGCCCGGTCGTCACCGCCACCGTGCCCGAGCGCGCGCGCCCCGCGATGGCGGGCCGGCTCGACCAGTCGATGCCCGTGGGCAACGAGGGCGCGGGCACGGTCGTGAAGGCCGGTTCGTCGCCCGAGGCCCAGGCCCTGCTCGGCAAGACCGTGGCCGCGATCGGCGGCGCCATGTACTCGCAGTACCGCGCGGTGGCCGTCGCGCAATGCCTCGAGCTGCCCGAAGGCACCGCGCCGGCCGATGGCGCGTCGTGCTTCGTCAATCCGCTGACCTCGCTCGGCATGGTCGAGACCATGAAGCGCGAAGGCCACACCGCGCTGGTCCACACGGCAGCCGCCTCCAACCTCGGCCAGATGCTCAACAAGATCTGCCAGAAGGACGGCATCGCGCTCGTCAACATCGTGCGCAAGCCCGAGCAGGAAGCGCTGCTGCGCGGCCTCGGCGCCAAGTACGTCTGCAACGCCGCCTCGCCCACTTTCCTCGACGATCTCACGCAGGCCCTGGTCGAGACCGGCGCCACCCTGGCCTTCGACGCCACCGGCGGCGGCAAGCTCGCGGGCCAGATCCTCGGCTGCATGGAAGCGGCGCTCAACCGCACCGCCAAGGAATACAGCCGCTACGGCTCGACCACGCACAAGCAGGTCTACATCTACGGCGGCCTCGACCGCGGCCCGACCGAGTTCGTGCGCAACTTCGGCATGGCCTGGGGCATGGGCGGCTGGCTGCTGTTCCCGTTCCTGCAGAAGCTCGGCGCCGAAGGCACGCAGCGGCTGCGCGCACGCGTGGTGGCCGAGCTCAAGACCACCTTCGCGAGCCGCTACACGCGCGAGGTCTCGCTGACCGAGGCGCTGCAGCTCGATGCGATCGGCGTCTACGGCAAGCAGGCGACGGGCGAGAAGTTCCTGCTCAATCCCAACAAGGGCATCGCGGCCTGAGATAGACAAAAAAAGGGCGACCCTCGCGGGTCGCCCTCTGGGGCCGTCAGCTCTTCACGAGCCCGGCCATTTCGCCCGCGGGCACCACGGCGTAGTGGTCGAACTGCATCGCGTACTGCGCGCGGCCCGAGGACAGCGCGCGCAGATTGCCGATGTAGCCGAACATCCGCGCCAGCGGCACATGGGCCTCGACCACGATCGCGTTGCCGCGCATCGCCTGGCCGCGCACCATGCCGCGCCGCCTGTGCAGGTCGCCGATGCAGTCGCCCACGTGCTCGGCGGGCGTGGTCACTTCCACGGCCATCACCGGCTCGAGCAACTGCCCCCCGGCCTGCGCCGCCGCTTCGCGGAAGGCCGCGGCGGCCGCGAACTCGAAGGCCATCGCCGACGAGTCGCGTTCATGGTGGCTGCCATCGAGCAGCGTGACCACGAAGTCCACGCAGGGATAGCCGGCCAGCACGCCCGACTGCGCGGCACGGCGGATGCCGGCCTCGATCGCGGGAATGAACTCGCGCGGGATCGCGCCGCCCACCACCCGGTTCTCGAACGCGATGCCTTCGCCGCGCCCGCGCGGGGCGATGCGCAGCTTCAGCTCCGCGAACTGGCCCTGGCCGCCGTTCTGTTTCCTGTGCACATGGTGCACCTCCGTTTCCTTCGATACCGTTTCACGGCAGGTGACCTGAGGCCGTCCCACCGACACTTCGACGCCGAAGCGCTCGCGCAGCTTCTCGATCGAGACCTCGAGCTGCAGCTCGCCCATGCCCGACACGATGGTCTGGCCCGACTCGGCGTCCTGCCGCAGCCGCAGGCTCGGGTCCTCGCGCAGCAGCACCTGCAGCGCCTTCGCCAGCGCCTGCTGGTCGGCCTGCGCCTTCGGCTCGATCGCGACGTGGAGCACGGGCTCGGGCACGCCGATCTGTTCGAGCTGCACCGGATGCTGCCGGTCGCACAGCGTGTGGCCGGTCAGCGTGTCCTTCAGCCCGACGATGCCGGCGATGTCGCCGGCCACCAGTTCGTCGCGTTCGATGCGGTCGCCCGCCCGCACCTCGTACAGCCGTGCCGCGCGCTCGATGCGGCCGGTGGTGGCGTCGAGCATGCTGTCGCCGCGCCGCAACCGGCCGCTGTAGACACGCACGAACACCATCGCGCCGTGGTCGTCGCTGGCCACCTTGAACGCCAGCGCCGCGAACGGTGCCCGCGGATCGCAGGGCAGCGTCACCTCGCCGGGCTTCGGCAGCCAGTCGACGATGGCGTCGAGCAGCGGTTCCACGCCGCGGTTGCGAAAGGCCGAGCCCGCGAGCACGGGCACGAAGGCACCGGCCAGCACGCCCTTGCGGATGCAAGCGCGCAGCACCTCGGCCGGCAGCTCCTCGCCGTTCAGGTAGGCCCCCATCGCGGCCTCGTCCTGCTCGACGGCAAGCTCCACCAGCCGCGCGCGTTGTTGCAACACGGTGGCCATCAGCTCGGCGGGCACCTCGGTCACGCGGTACGGTCGGCTCGCATCGTCGAGGTCCCAGACCAGCGCGCGCAGGCCCAGCAGGTCGACCACGCCGCGGAAGTCGCCTTCCGCGCCGATCGGCCACTGCACCGGCACGGCCTTCACGCCCAGGCGTTCTTCCATCATCGCGACCACGCGCGGGAAGTCCGCGCCCAGGCGGTCGAGCTTGTTGACGAAGGCGATGCGCGGCACGCGATAGCGGTCCGCGAGGCGCCAGTTGGTCTCGGTCTGCGGCTCCACGCCGGCCACGCCGTCGAACACGACCACGGCCCCGTCGAGCACGCGCAGCGAGCGGTTCACCTCGATGTTGAAATCGATGTGGCCGGGCGTGTCGATCAGGTTGATCTGGGTCGCGTTCCACTGCAACGTGATGGCGGCGCTGCTGATGGTGATGCCGCGCTTGCGCTCCTGCGCATCGAAGTCCATGCGCGCGGTGCCGCGGCTCACGTCGCCGATGCGATGGCTCTCGCCGGCGTAGAACAGGATGCGTTCGGTGGTGGTGGTCTTGCCGGCGTCGACGTGGGCAATGATGCCGATGTTGCGCAGGTTCCTGGGTGTGGTGGTCATGGCGAATCTTTCTTTCTCTGCCTCGAAGCACGGCTTCGAGAGCCTGGTGGGCATGTGCCGGCCCCCAGGCGGAAAGGATTCGCCTGAGGGCTAGCGACGAACGGTGTCGTGCAATCTGCTGATGCGGCGGCCGGAGCCCGGGCGCACGGAAGCCACGCTCCGGCGGAGGCGAATCGTGGCGATCAGCTTGTCGTAGGTACGCATGGCGATGAAGAAGTGAGAGGCGGAAAAGACAAAACCCCGGAGGACGGGCCTGCCGGGGTTTTCAGTACCGGAAGGCGCAACGCCTTCCGAACGCGATCGAAGGCGATGTCAGGTGGCGGTGAGGCCGGCTTCGATGGCTTGGGTGAATTTCATGGTGGGGCGGATTGTGGGTGTGCTCTTCGATCAAGACAAGCCTTGTTGTCTGGCTTGTTGGTCGGATGCCACTTTACGGACTGGGACGGGCTCACGCCGACGGGGTACTCCCCTCCGCGAATGTCCCCCGCCTTCGGCTCCTCCTTTATTTCGCTGCGGGGAGTACCCCATCGACGTGAGCCTGGACACGGCCGTCGAACCGGCTGCACCACCGCTACGCCCACGTGCACAGGGCAGTGGGTGCTTCCCGCAGCGAAATAAAGGAGGAGGCCGAAGGCCGGGGGACATTCGCGGAGGGAAGTACCCACTGTCCTGTGCACGCGCCCCGACTCGTCATCGGGTTTCAAAAAAGACGCGCCCTACACGACCAGCCGATACCCCACCGCAGTCTCCGTCAGCAGATGCCGCGGCTGCGCCGGATCGTCCTCGAGCTTCTGCCGCAGATGCCCCATGTAGATCCGCAGGTAGTGGCTCTGGTCCGTGTGCGACGGCCCCCAGACCTCGCGCAGCAGCTGGCGCTGCGTCAGCACGCGCCCCGCGTTCGCGGCCAGCACCGACAGCAGCCGGTACTCGGTCGGCGTGAGATGCACCTCGGCACCCGCGCGGCGCACGATGCGCGCGGCGCGGTCGAGCTCGATCTCGCCGAAGCGGAACAGCGCCTCGGGCACCTCCTCGCTGCTGGCCGCGCGCGGGCGCCGCAGGTTGGCGCGCACGCGCGCGAGCAGCTCGCCGGTGCCGAAGGGCTTGGTCAGGTAGTCGTCGGCGCCGGCGTCGAGCGCGGCGATCTTGTCGGCCTCGTCGCTGCGCGCCGACAGCACGATGATCGGCACCGCCGACCAGCCGCGCACGTCGCGGATCAGCGAGACGCCGTCGCCGTCGGGCAGGCCCAGGTCGAGCACCAGCAGGTCGGGCTGGCGCGTGCCGGCCGCGGCGAGGCCGTCGCGCAGCGTGCCGGCCTCGTGCACCAGCCAGCCCTCGGCCTCGAGCGCGCCGCGCACGAAGCGGCGGATCTGCGGCTCGTCCTCGATCACGATGGCGGTGGGGGCAGGCATGGGAGTCAGAGCGGCGCTTCGGCCGGTTCGGGCGGCTCCCGGCGCGGGAGCGTGACCGTGAATTCTGCACCGCCGCCGCGCGCGTTGGCGGCCACGATCTCGCCGCCATGGGCGCTCACCACCGCCTTGCAGATCGCCAGGCCCAGCCCCACGCCCGGCGTGGCCGACTCGACCTCGCCGCGCGTGAACTTGTCGAACAGCTTCTGCTCGTGGCCCAGCAGCGCCGCGGGCAGGCCCGGGCCGTGGTCGCGCACGCTCAGCACCAGCGTGCCGGGCTCGGCGCGCGCGCCCACCACGATCGGCGGCGCGCCGTACTTGGTGGCGTTCTCGAGCAGGTTCACCAGCACGCGCTCGATCAGCACCGCGTCGAACTCGACCAGCGGCAGCCCGGCATCGAGCGCGGTCTGGACCACGGTGGCGCCGAGCGCGGTGCGCGCCGCGCGGATGGCCGAGCCCACCACCTCCTCGACCGACTGCCAGTCGCGCCGCAGGTTGACCGCGCCGCCCGCGATGCCGCTCTCGAGCCGCGCCATGTCGAGCAGGTTGTTGACCAGCGCATGCAGCTCGTGCGCCTGCGCGACGATCGCGCGCGCCGCCTCTGCGTGTTCTTCCGCCGGCAGGGTCTGCAGCGATTCGGCCAGCGCGATCAGCGCGGTCAGCGGCGTGCGCACGTCGTGCGAGATCGCGCCCAGCAGCGCGTTGCGCAGCCGCTCCGATTCGATCTCGACCACCGCCTGCTGCGCCACCTCCACGTAGTGCACGCGCTCGAGCGCGATCGCGATCTGCCGCGCCAGCGTGTCGAGCTGCTGCGCCTGCTCGGGGATCAGCAGCCAGCGCGGCTGCGCCGGCTCGAGCGCGAGCACGCCGCGCACGCGCATCGGCGCCTGCAGCGGCACGTAGTGCCAGGGTTGCGCGGCCAGGGTGGCGGTGGCGAGGCCCGCGCTCTGGCCGTGGCGGAAGGCCCAGTCGGCCACCTGCGCGTCGAAGCCCGGCGGCGGATCGGGCGGCGCCACCAGCTGGTCGGCGGCATCGGTCACCAGCACCAGCGCATGGCCGCCGAAGTGGCCCTGCACCGCGGCGGCGCCGAGCGCGACCACCTGCGAGCTCTCGAGCGCGGCCGAGAGCTCGCGCGTGAGCTCGAACAGCGAACGCGCGCGACGCTCGCGGCTGGTCGACACGCCGGCCGCGAAGCGCAGCCCGGCCGTGAGCTGGCCCACCAGCAGGCCCACGCCCAGCATGATCGCGAAGGTCAGCACGTACTGCACGTCGCTGACCGCGAACGACAGCCGCGGCGGCACGAAGAAATAGTCGAAGGCCGCGACGTTGAGCAGCGCCGCCAGCGCCGAGGGCCCGCGCCCGAAGCGCATCGCCACGCCCACCACGCCGAGCAGGAACAGCATCACGATGTTCGACAGCTCGAGCACGCCGGTCAGCGGCGTGCACAGCAGCGTGAGCGCCACGCTGGTGGCCGCGGCCCAGGCATAGCCGGGCCAGTGGATCGGCGCCTGCTCGTGGTCGTCGCTGTCGATGCGCGCCCCCGCCACGCCCAGCGGCGAGCGCGACAGCCGGCGCGCGCTGTCGGCGCGGCCCACCTCGAGGATGTCGAGCGCGGGTGCCAGTTGCGCGAGCGCGCGCGCCAGCGGCACCCGCGCCGCCATCCACGGGCGGCGCCAGCCGGTCGCGGGCTCGGCGCGCCCGAGCACCAGCGTCGCGCAGTTGAGCCGGCGCGCCTGCTCGGCGAGCTGCCCGGCCACGTCGTCGCCGGTCAGCACCGCGGTGGCAGCGCCCAGTTCCTCGGCCAGCTTCAGCACCGCGAGGATGCGGTCGCGCTCGGCCGCGGCCAGCCGCTGCAGCCGCGGCGTCTCGACATACACGGCATGCCAGCGCACGTTGAGCTGGCCCGCGAGCCGCGCCGCGGTGCGCACCGTCTGCGCCGCGCCCTCGTGCGGGCCGACGCACGCGAGGATCGCGCCCGAGGTGTGCCAGGCCTGCAGGCCGGTGCCCGGGCCCGACTGCTCGACGCGCCAGCCGCGCACGTCGTCCTCCACGTGCTCGGCGGTGCGGCGCAACGCGATCTCGCGCAGCGCGATCAGGTTGCCCTTGCGGAAGAAGTTCTGCGCCGCGCGCTCGGCCTGCTGCGGCAGGTAGACCTTGCCGGCCGCGAGCCGCGCCGTGAGCTCGTCGGGCGTGACGTCGACCAGCACCACCTCGTCGGCCTCGTCGAGCACCGAGTCGGGCACGGTCTCGTGCACCCGCACGCCGGTGATGGCGCCGACCGTGCCGTTGAGGCTCTCGAGGTGCTGCACGTTGAGCGCCGACCAGACCTCGATGCCCGCGGCCAGCAGCTCCTGCACGTCCTGCCAGCGCTTGGCATGGCGCGAGCCGGGCGCGTTGGTGTGGGCCAGCTCGTCGACCAGCAGCACCGCGGGCCGGCGCGCCAGCGCGGCATCGAGGTCGAACTCGGCCAGCGTGCGGCCGCGGTAGGCGATCTCGCGCAGCGGCAGGGCATCGAGCCCCGCCAGCAGCGCCGCGGTCTCGCCGCGGCCATGGGTCTCGACCACGCCGATCAGCACGTCGCGCCCGGCCTTGCGCTCGCGCTGCGCGGCGCTCAGCATGGCCCAGGTCTTGCCCACGCCGGCGCTGGCGCCGAAGTAGATGCGCAGCTTGCCGCGCCGCGCGCGCGCCTCGTCGCTGCGCAGCTGGGCGATCAGCGCGTCGGGGTCGGGGCGGGACAGCTCGCTCATCGGGAGCGCAGGTTAGCGCATCGCCCCGCGCACCGACGCTTCGGTGCGCGCCGAAGCATGGCGACGCCGGCTTCGCACAATGGGCCGTCTGGTTCCAAGAAGGCTGTTCCCCCATGAACGACAGACACCCCGACCGCCCGGCCGCGCCGCGCCGCGGCCTCGCCCTGCTCACGCTGTGCCTCGCGGTCCTGGTGGCGCAGGTCGACATGGCCGTGGTCAACCTCGGCACCCGGCCGATCGGCGAGCACTTCCGCGCCGGCGTGACCGCCCTGCAATGGGTGGTCGACGGCTACAACCTCGCCTACGCGGTGCTGCTGCTCACCGGCGGCCTGCTGGCCGACCTGTACGGACGGCGCCGGATCTTCATGCTCGGCGCGGCCATCTTCACGGGTGCCACCGTGCTGTGCGCCGCGGCCACTTCGGTCTGGATGCTGGTCGCGGGCCGCGCGCTGGCCGGCCTGGGCGCCGCGCTGCTGATGCCGGCCTCGCTCGCGATCGTGCGCGTGGTGTGGCAGGACGCGCGCGAGCGCGGCCGCGTGCTCGGCATCTGGGCCGCCTGCAACGGCCTGGCGATGGCCATCGGCGCGCCGCTGGGCGGCGTGCTGATCCACCGCTTCGGCTGGCGCGGCATCTTCCTCGCGGTGCTGCCGTTCAGCCTCGCCGCGCTGCTGCTGGCACGGCCCTCGATCCCCGAGTCGTCCGATCCGCGCGGGCGCAGCCTCGACGCGGGCGCGCAGCTCGCCGGTGGCCTCGCGCTCGGCGCGCTCGCCTTCGCGGCGATCGAGTCGCACGAGGCGCCGCGGGTCGCGATCGCGGCGCTGGCGGTCGCGCTGGCGGCGTTCGTGCTGTTCGTGCGCATCGAAGGCCGGCGCGGCGCGACCGCGCTGGTGCCGCTCGACCTGTTCGGCCTGCCCGCCTTCCGCGCCGCCATGATCGCCACCGCCGGCATGACCTTCGGCATGTACGGCCTGCTGTTCCTGCTGCCGCTGCACTGGCAGCAGGCGGGCCTGCTCGACGCCACGCGGGCCGGCCTCGCGCTGATCCCGATGGCGTTGCTGTTCGTCGCGCTGTCGCCGTTCAGCGGCCGCATCGTGGCGCGGCTCGGTGCGCGCGCGGTCAGCTGCGCGGGCGTGGCGGTCATCGCCGGCGGGCTGCTGCTGGTGGCGCTGGGCGCGGGCCACGCGTCCATCGCCTGGGCCGAGGCCGGACTGGCGCTCGCGGGCCTCGGCATGGGACTGGCCACCGGGCCGCTGATGGCCGAGGCCGTGGGCGCGGTCGATGCCGCGCGCTCGGGCACCGCGGGCTCGCTGATCAATGTCGCGCGCATCGCGGGCGCGACGATCGGCGTCGCCGCGCTGGGTGCGTTCTATGCCATGGCGGGCGGCGGCGCCGCGGGCCTGCGCTGCGCGATGCTCGCGGGCGCGGCGGTGCAGGCCGGCTGCGCCGCCAGCGCGTGGCGCACCGCGCGGCCGCGCTGAACCGGCAGCGGACATCGGTCGCGCAAGCGGCCACATCAACGGGAAGCTCCGTTCTTGCGCCGGGCACGATGCTCGTGGCGCCGCGCCGTGCGCGACAGCACCAGCCAGGCGAAGCCCAGCGGCACGAACAGCGCCGCCAGCGCGAGCAGCGCATGGAGCCAGTCAGTGGCCATGGCGCAGTCCGCAGCGCGCGAGATGTTCGCGCCAGCTCACCAGCCGGCCGATCTCGCCCGAGGGCACGCATTCGATCAACCGGTGCAGCACCTCGGCGTAGCTGCGCATCGGCAGGCGGATCATCAGCCGCACGCAGGGCGCGTCGCTCTCCTGCGAGCTGCAGCCGTGCAGCAGCGGCTCGCAGCGCACCACGCCGGCATCGGCGCAGCCCGCGAGGCTGCGGCGCACGCGCAGCGCGTCGGCGCAACTCACGGTGACGTCGAGCACATGGAAGCTGTCGGCGGCCGTCCTGCGGGCGGCCGCGATCGCGGCACCGGCCGCGGCGGGACTTCGGAAATACACGGGATGTTCGCGATAAGCGGCGTAGGCCATACAGGTCTCCTTTGCCTGGGTCCGGGGTTCAGCGCTTGTCGAGCGCGAGGTTCAGCGCCAGCACGTTCACGCGCGGCTCGCCGAGCAGCCCCCACAGCGGCTGCTGGGTCTGGCGATCGATCAGCGCGTTGACTTCCCCCAGCGGCAGGCCGCGCTCGCGCGCGACGCGCGGCGCCTGGTAGCGCGCCGCGGACGGGCTGATGTCGGGGTCGAGGCCGCTGCCCGAGGCCGTCACCAGGTCGACCGGCACCGGCGCGGTGTTGCCCGGGTCGGCCGCGCGCAGCGCTTCCACGCGCGCCTTCACGGCGTCGGTCAGGGCCGGGTTCAGCGGGCCCTGGTTCGCGCCCCCCGAGGCGCTGGCGTTGTAGGGCTGCGGCGCGGTGGCCGAGGGGCGGCCCCAGAAGTGCCTGGGGTCGCTGAAGTTCTGGCCGATCAGCTTCGAGCCGACGGTGGTGCCGTCGAGCACGATCAGGCTGCCGGCCGCCTGCGCGGGGAAGGCTGCCTTGGCGGCGCCGGTGACGGCCATCGGATAGATCAGGCCGGTGAGCGCGCTCAGCAGCGCGAAGACGACGATGGCGGGGCGGACGATGCCGCCGGTGGTGTTGCTCATGATGGGGACTCCTCAGACCAGGTGGACTGCCACCAGCAGCCAGTCGATCAGCTTGATGCCGATGAAGGGAACGAGCAGGCCGCCCAGGCCGTAGATGGCGAGGTTGCGGCGCAGCAGCGCGGCGGCGCCCACCGGCCGGTAGCGCACGCCCTTGAGCGCCAGCGGGATCAGGAACACGATCACCAGCGCGTTGAAGATCACCGCCGACAGGATGGCCGACGACGGGCTCGCGAGGCGCATCACGTTGAGCGCCGCGAGCTGCGGATAGGTCGAGACGAAGATCGCGGGAATGATCGCGAAGTACTTCGCCACGTCGTTGGCGATCGAGAAGGTGGTCAGCGAACCGCGCGTCATCAGGAGCGCCTTGCCGGTCTCCACCACCTCGAGCAGCTTGGTCGGGTTCGAGTCCAGGTCGACCATGTTGCCGGCCTCCTTCGCGGCCTGGGTGCCGCTGCCCATGGCCACCGCCACGTCGGCCTGCGCGAGCGCGGGCGCGTCGTTGGTGCCGTCGCCGGTCATCGCGACCAGCCGGCCCTCGGCCTGGTACTTGCGGATCAGCGCCAGCTTGTCCTCGGGCGTGGCCTCGGCCAGGAAGTCGTCCACGCCGGCCTCGGCCGCGATCGCGGCGGCGGTGAGCTTGTTGTCGCCAGTGATCATCACCGTCTTGATGCCCATGCGGCGCAGCTCGGCGAAGCGCTCCTTGATGCCGGTCTTCACGATGTCCTTGAGCTCGACGATGCCGAGCACGCGGTCGCGCTCGGCCACCGCCAGCGGCGTGCTGCCGCGGCGCGAGGCCTCCTCGGCGGCGCGCAGCAGCTCGGGCGCCATCGTGCCGCCGAGCGCCTCGACGTGCCGGCGCACCGCCTCGACCGCGCCCTTGCGCAGCACGATGGGATCGGTGTCCAGGCTGTTCGGCGCGGCCGGCAGGTCGACGCCGCTCATGCGGGTCTGCGCGGTGAAGGCCACGAAACGAGCCCCCACGCTCGCCACTGCGTGTGCTTCGCTGCCCCCCGAGGGGGCGGCTTCGCCTCGGGACGGCCCGTCGGCGAAGCGCGCGTTCTCGACCGGCGCGGGTTCCAGCCCGTCGCGGCGCGCGAGCTCCACGATGCTGCGGCCCTCGGGCGTCTCGTCGGCCAGCGAGGCCAGCATGGCGGCGCGCGCGAGCCGTGCCTTGGTGACGCCGGGCGCCGGCAGGAAGGCGCTGGCCTGGCGGTTGCCGTGCGTGATGGTGCCGGTCTTGTCGAGCAGCAGCACGTCGACGTCGCCGGCGGCTTCCACCGCGCGGCCCGAGGTCGCGATCACGTTGGCCTGCATCATGCGGCTCATGCCCGCCACGCCCACGGCCGAGAGCAGGCCGCCGATGGTGGTGGGGATCAGGCACACCAGCAGCGCGACCAGCGCGGTCAGCGAGACCACCGTGCCGGCGCCCGCGGCTTCCACGCTGAACACCGAGAACGGCAGCAACGTGACCGTGACCATCAGGAACACCAGCGTGAGCGCCACCAGCAGGATGGTCAGCGCGATCTCGTTGGGCGTCTTCTGGCGGCGCGCGGCCTCGACCATGCCGATCATGCGGTCGAGGAAGGACTCGCCCGGGTTCACCGCGATGCGCACCACCAGCCAGTCGGACAGCACGCGGGTGCCGCCGGTCACGGCCGAGAAGTCGCCGCCCGATTCGCGCACCACCGGTGCCGATTCGCCGGTGATGGCGCTCTCGTCGACCGAGGCCACGCCCTCGATCACCTCGCCGTCGAGCGGGACCACGTCGCCGGCCTCGACCAGCACCACGTCGCCCTTGCGCAGGTTGGGCGCCTGCTCCGGGAGCCACTTCGCATCGCGCTGCGGCTCGGCCAGCTTCTTGGCCCAGGTGTCCTTGCGCAGGCCGCGCAGCGAGGCGGCCTGGGCCTTGCTGCGGCCCTCGGCCAGCGCCTCGGCGAAGTTGGCGAACAGCACCGTGAACCAGAGCCACACGGTGACCGCGAGCACGAAGGTCGGCGACATGCCGGTGTCGCCCGGGAAGCTCAGCGTGTGGATCCACAGCAGCGTGGTGAGGATGCTCCCGATGTAGACGATGAACATCACCGGGTTGCGCCACTGGGTGCGCGGGTTCAGCTTGGCGAAGGCGCCGCGCAGCGCGGGGCGCACCAGTGCCGCGTCGAACAGCGACAGGGAAGTCTTGGTTGGGGTCATGGCGTGCTCCTCCTTACTTCCAGAGCACCAGGTGCTCGACGATCGGCCCGAGGGCCAGCGCCGGCACGTAATTGAGCAGGCCGACCAGCAGCACGGTGCCGATCAGCAGGGAAACGAACAGCGGCCCATGCGTGGGCAGCGTGCCGGCCGTGACCGGCAGGCGCTTCTTGGCGGCCAGCGAACCCGCGATGGCGAGCACCGGCACGATCATCGCGAAGCGGCCGAACCACATCGCCAGGCCCAGCAGCGCGTTGTAGAAGGGCGTGTTGGCCGACAGGCCCGCGAAGGCGCTGCCGTTGTTGTTGGCGGCCGAGGTCAGCGCATAGAGGATCTCGGAGAAGCCGTGCGCGCCGGGGTTGGCGATGCCGGCCTTGCCCGCGCCCGAGGCCACCGCGATGGCGGTGCCCACCAGCACCAGGATCGGCGTCACCAGGATCGCGATCGACAGCAGCTTCATCTCGCGCACCTCGATCTTCTTGCCGAGGTACTCGGGCGTGCGGCCGATCATCAGCCCGGCGATGAACACCGCGAGCATCGCGAAGATCAGCATGCCGTACAGGCCCGAGCCGACGCCGCCGAACACCACCTCGCCGAGCTGCATCAGCACCAGCGGCACCAGGCCGCCGATCGGCGTCAGCGAGTCGTGCATGAGGTTGACCGCGCCGCACGAGGCGGCCGTGGTCACGGCGGCGAACAGCGCCGAGGCATCGATGCCGAAGCGCACCTCCTTGCCTTCCATGTAGCCGCCCGACTGCAGCGCGCCCGCGGCCTGGTCGACGCCCAGTGGCGCGAGCAGCGGGTTGCCGCCCTGCTCGGCCGACGTGAGCACCGCCACCGCGACCACGAACATGACCGCCATCGCCGCGAACACCGCCCAGCCCTGGCGCATGTCGCCCACCACGCGGCCGAAGGTGAAGCACAGCGCGGCCGGGATCAGGAAGATCGCGAGCATCTGCAGCAGGTTCGACAGTGCGGTCGGGTTCTCGTAGGGATGCGCCGAGTTGGCGTTGAAGAAGCCGCCGCCATTGGTGCCGACCATCTTGATCGCCTCCTGCGAGGCGACCGGGCCCATGGCCAGCGTCTGCGTCGCGGTGGTGGCGTCCTCCATCACCGGCGCGCCCTTGTCGTCCTTCAGCGGCTGGCCGTCGGGGCCGGCCTTGGGCTGCTGGAACGCGGTCGTCTCGAGCGTGTCGACGGCCTTGTACGCGTCGAAGTTCTGGATCACGCCCTGGCCCACCAGCGCCACCGCCAGCACGAAGGAGATCGGCACCAGCACCCACAGCGTGATGCGCACGATGTCGGCCCAGAAGTTGCCGACCAGGCCGCGGCCCTGGCCCTCGCCGCGGCGCGCGAAGCCGCGCACCAGCGCGAACGCCACCGCGATGCCGGTCGCGGCCGACACGAAGTTCTGCACCGTGAGGCCGAGCATCTGCGTGAGGTAGCTCATCGTCGACTCGCCCGCGTAGCCTTGCCAGTTGGTGTTGGCGACGAAGCTCACGGCGGTGTTGAAGGCCGAGTCGGGCGACACCGCGCCCATGCCGGCCGGGTTGAGCGGCAGCAGGCCCTGCAGCCGCTGCAGGCCGTAGACCACGATCGCGCCGACCGTGTTGAAGGCCAGCAGCGCCAGCGCATAGACGCGCCAGCTCATCGACTGCGCCGGCGCCACGCCGGCCAGCTTGTAGAAGGGGGACTCCACGCGCGCCATCCAGCGCGGCACGCGCTCGTTGCACAGCGCCGCGAGGAAGCGGCCGACCGGCCAGGCCAGCAGCAGCAGCAGCGCGAAGAAGAGGGCCAGCAGGCCCCAGGCGGAACCCGTCATTTCAGAATTCCTCGGCGCAGATCAGCGCGAAGACCAGGTAGGCGAACAGCACCACGGCGATCAGCGCGCCGAAGCCGTAGAGGACGTCGAGGCCGATCACGATGCCTCTCCCTCTTTCGCCGCCGGCGGGTTCGGTCCCTCGAGCCGGTTCAGCCCGACGACCATGGCCGCCACCACGACCCACAGCGCCAGCAAGGCGCCCATCCAGACGATGTCCATGCATCACTCCTGCTATCAAAAAGATGAATGGCAGTCTCGGCAGATGCGCGTCAAAACGGGGGAAAGAGTCGGTGGGGGGCCGTAAAGAAAGCGTAAAAACGCCCGCGCGGGGCGGCGTCCGGATGGGGAAACGGGCGCTCAGCCGGCGCGGCGCAGCAGCTTGCCCGTGGACGAGGCGCGCGCGATCAGCCGGCCATCGAGCGCCCAGAGGTCGGCCTCGAGGAACACCACGCTGCGGCCCCAGCGCAGGATGCGCGCCTCGGCCTCGAAGCTGGCGACGTCGGCCCGGTCGAGGAACGAGATCTTGAGCTCGAGGCTCGCGAGGCCGGCCTCGGCGTCCTTCGCGTTCACCGCGAAGGCCATCGCGCAATCGAGCCATGCGGTGACCAGCCCGCCCTGCACCACCGTGCCGTTGCTGTGCGCGAACTCGGGCCGCGCCACGAAACGCACACGCGCGAGGCCGGCCTCGGCATCGCTGCGCAGCAGCTGCGAAAAGCCGATGGTGTGCATCAGCGCGCTCGGGAATTTTTCGTTATCCATGCAGGAATTTTCGCGTGGCCGGTGCGCCGCGCCATGACGCCTCGGCGTCTTGTCGCGGCGCGTCAGGTGCCGAAGATGCAGCGCGTGGTCGCCATCATCCGCGGCTGCCTCGTCGCGTTGACCGAGGGCGTGTGCAGCACGCGCATGTCCATCAGGAACACGTCGCCGGCGCGGCCGCACATCTCGACGATGGCCAGGCCCTGCTCGCCCAGGCGGCGCTCCAGGTCCAGCGGGTCCTTGAGCAGCTCGCGCAGCGCGGGTTGCGAATCCGAGGCCGGTCGACGCGTGTCGATGCGGTGCGAGCCCGCGAGCGCGAGCGTGGCGCCGCCATGCGGTGCCACGTCGTCGATCAGGAAGAAGGCCTGCACGCCGGGCAGCGGATCCTGCGGCCGCGCCGCGAGGTCCACATGCCAGTTCAGGGCCTGCAGGGTCCAGTCGCCTTGCCCTGGCGGCGACAGCAGCAGCTGCGTGCCCTGGGGGCCCGCCGCGGGCGGCGACGCGAGGCCGCCGAGCTCGGCGACGAGATCGAGCAGCGCCGGCGTGACCAGGGCTTCATGCAGGCCGGGCACGTTGACGAGCGCGGAGAGCTTGCCGATCTGCTGGAACAGCGGCAGGCGCCGCACCGCGCCCATCCCGCCCTTGGCGCCAGCCATGCGCTTGAGCTCGTCGCGCAGCTTCTCGCGCAGCGGGGCCACGCGGGACTTCGGGTGGAAGCCTTCGAGGTGGAGACAGCCGTGGGTCTTGAAACGATCGATCTGCGTGGGGCTCATGGAAGCATCGGGAGCAACTGCCGCCAGTGGAACACGCTGGCGGCCCGGCGTCAGCCGGCGGGATCCGACACCGTCGGCCGCCACGCGATCACGCCCTGCGTGCGCGCGCGCACCTCGGGTGTCGCGAGGCAGGTGGCGACGGCCTCGTAGCCGGGTGCGCCTTCGAACGGCGCGACATAGGTCGGCGGACTGTGGTTGGCCGGGCACAGCAGGATCGACTCGAGCGCGCCGACCGCCGCGAGATCGAGGAAGGCGCTGGAGCGCGTGAGCAGGAACAGCGGCCGCGCCTCGGCGCCGCGGCGGCGCAGATGGGCGATCAGCGCTTCCTGGGTCGCGTGGTCGAGGCCCTGCTCCACCATGTCGACGACGATGGCGGCGGGGCCTTCGGCTTCGAGGCCGGCCAGCAGCGCGACCAGGGCTTCGGATCCGGTGGCACCGTCCTCCACGAGCCAGGCCAGCGCGGCATCGACGCGCGCGCGCAGGCCGGCGTCCTCGCGCAACCGCGTGGCGGTGGCATCGCCCTCGGCGCGGTCCAGCGGCAGGAGGACAGCGCCCGGAAAACGCTCGGCGATGCGCAGCGCGAGCCGCGTCTTGCCGCTGCCCAGCGGGCCGACGATGTGGTTGATGGGCCGGATGTCGTTCAGCGCGAAGCGTTCGCCGCCCCAGGGCCAGGGCAGCTCGAATTCGAGCGCGGGTCGGGTGTCGGGCTGCAGCAGGCGCGCGAGTTCGCCGGGCGCGGGCATGCGTCCGCGCGCGAGTTCGTCGCGCAGGCCGCGCACTCTGTCCAGCGTGGCGTCGAGCTCTCGCGCCTTGGCCTCGAGCGCCGCCTGATGCGCCGCCAGGGCTGGTGCCAGGCCTTGCGCATCGCCCTGGAGCACGCGCGCCACCTGCGCGAGGCTCAGGCCCAGCGCGCGCAGCGCGACGATCTCGGTGGCACGCGCCATCTCGGCGGGCCCGTAGGAACGCCAGCCCGCGGCCGTGCGCGCCGGCACCAGCAGGCCGCGCTGCTCGTACAGCCGCAGGGCCTTGGCGGACACGCCGAGCCGGCGCGCGGCCTCGGACGGGTTCAGGAAACGGGACGAAGGGGTCACGGAATCACCTCGGTTTTGCTGCGATGCCGTCTTTATCGAGGTGGCCGCAGGGGCCGGGTCAAGCACGGCGCACCCCACGCACTCAAAGATCGCGCTGCAGCTGCCAGGCCTGGTACTTGAGGCTCGCCACCGCGCCCGCGACGATGCCGAGGATCGCGGGCAGGCTCGCGAGACTCAGCGTGGAGAGCGCGCTCAGGCCCTGGCCGATGGTGCAGCCCATGGCGGTGACGCCGCCGATGCCCATCAGCACGGCGCCGCCCAGGTGGTGCGCGAGGTCGCCGCTGCCGGCGAAGCCTTCCCAGCGGAACTCGCGCGTCCACAGCGCCTGCGCGGCGGCACCCACGATCACGCCGGCCACCGAGGCGATGCCCAGGGTCAGCAGCTTGTTGGCGTCGCTGTAGAACATCAGCCAGTCGAGCGCATAGGCCACGGGCGTGACGAAGCTCAGCGCCTCGGCGCGGCCGGAGTTGGTGGCGAGGAACACGTGTTCGAGCGTGAGCGGATGCTCCTCGACCACGGCCCAGTGGCCGCTGAGCCACCAGGCGGCCACCACCAGCGCGCCGATGGCGAGCCCGCCCGCGAGGCTGCGCGCATCGCGCCGGCCCCAGGCGGCCCACGCGATCAGCGCGCCGCCCGCGACCAGGCCGATCGCGAGCCGCAGCGGCGCGGCCTGCATGCGCAGCGCGCCGGCCAGCACCTCGGGCAGCGAGGCATTGACGGCCAGCTCCAGGTGCACCGCGTCGACGGTGGCCACGCGCAGCACGGCGGTGATGCCCTTGAGCGTGGCGAAGGCCGCGATGCCCATCACCAGCAGCACGACCAGCGCCTTGAGGCTGCCGCCGCCGACGCGCACCAGCGTCTTGTTGCCGCAGCCCGAGGCCAGCACCATGCCGAAGCCGAACAGCAGGCCGCCGACCAGCGCCGAGAGCCAGAGGATGCGGTTCGATGCATAGAGCGTGCGGTCGGCGTCGACCCAGCCCGCGAACACCAGCGCCGAGAAACCGATCAGCGCGACGCCGCCGGCCGCGGCCCATTGCCGCACGCGCGTCCAGTCGCCGAGGTTGACCACGTCGCTGATCGCGCCCATGGTGCAGAAGCGCGTGGCGCGCGCCACGGCGCCGAACACGGCCGAGAGCGCGAAGGCGGCCGCGAGCGCGAACGAGGTGAGGAGGGAGACCTGTTCGACAGACATGCGGCGATTCTAGGGAGCGCGGCGTGCGGCCACGCGCCCGCCCGCGGCCCTCAGGCCAGCCCCGGATTGGGCGCGACGTTCTTCAGCACCGGCGCCTCGGGCGCGCGCGCGGCCACCACCTTGCGCGACTTCAGCCAGGGCTCGATCACCTCCCACACCGGCTTGTTGCCGGCGCTGCGCGCCTCCTCGCTCACCGGCGCCCAGCCCGCGACCTTGTAGGTGCGGCCGGCCTCGATGGGCTTGCCGTCCAGGCGCATGTCCTGGATGCGCTGCCCCATCGCGGCCGTCGGGTCGCAGGCGTACTGCAGACCGCCCACGCGCACCATGTCGCCGCCCTGCTGGTAGTAGGGGTCGGGGTTGAACAGGTTGTCGCAGACGTCCTCGAGCACGGTCTTGAGCATCTCGCCGCTCATCGGCGTGACGGTGGCGTACGAGTAGGTGGTGGCGGTCATGTCCATCAGCCATTCGCGCGTGATGGGCTGGCCCGGCAGCAGCGAGGTGCCCCAGCGGAAGCCCGGCGAGAAGGCGATCGGCGCGTCCTGCACCTCCATCAGCGCGTCGAGCAGCAGCTGGTCGCCGGTGCCGTTGAAGTTGCCGCGCCGGTACAGCGTGCCGTCGGTGTGGGCCAGGGTTTCGGACAGCTTGGCTTCGTAGGGCGCACGGATGCGCGCGATCAGCGCGTCCATCTCGCGGTCGGCCGGGATCAGGTCTGAGAACACCGGCAGCAGGCGATAGCGGAAGTCGCTGACCTTCTTGCCCTTGACCTCGAAATCGAGCACGCCGAGGAACTTGCCGTTGGAGCCGCCGTTGACCACGATGGTCTGGCCGCCGGCATTGCTCACCAGCGTGGGCATGGGCGTGCCGTCGTGCGTGTGGCCGCCGAGGATGGCGTCGACGCCGCGCACGCGGCTGGCCATCTTGAGATCCACGTCCATGCCGTTGTGCGAGAGCACGACCACCACCTGCGCGCCCTTGGCACGCGCCTCGTCCACCACGCGCTGCAGGTTGTCGTCCTGGATGCCGAAGGTCCAGTCGGCCACCATGTAGCGCGGGTTGGCGATCGGCGTGTAGGGAAAGGCCTGGCCCACGATGGCGCAGGGCACGCCGTTGATCTCGCGCAGCACATAGGGCTTGAAGACCGGGTCGCCGAAGTCGGCGGTCTTGACGTTCTGCGCGACGAACTCGACGCGGCCCGCAAAGTCCTTCTCGATGATCTCCTTCACGCGCTCCATGCCGTAGGTGAACTCCCAGTGCCCGGTCATCACGTCGACGCCGAGCAGCTTGCAGGCATCGACCATGTCCTGCGCCTGGGTCCACAGCGAGGTGGCCGAGCCCTGCCAGGTGTCGCCGCCGTCGAGCAGCAGCGCGCCGGGCCGGCTGGCCTTGAGCTGCTTGACCAGGGTAGCGAGGTGCGCGAAGCCGCCGACCTTGCCGTAGCGCTGCGCCGCGCGGTCGAAGTCGAGGTGCGTGAGCGCATGCGCCACGCGCGTGCCCGGTGCCACGCCCGCGGCCTTGAGCAGCTGCTCGCCGACCAGGTGCGGCACCTTGCCGCGCATGCTGCCCAGGCCGATGTTCACGCTGGGCTCGCGGAAGTACAGCGGCTTGAGCTGCGCATGGCAGTCGGTCATGTGCAGCAGCGACACGTTGCCGAAGCGCGGCAGCGCGTACATCGCATCGACGGCACCGGCCGCGCCGGCGCCGTCGTGGCGCCCCAGGCCCAGGCCGGCCACGCTGCCGGCACCCAGCAGTTGCAGGAACTCGCGCTTGGAAAGGTTCATGGAAGCGGCGGGCCCTCTGCGTCTATCGGTTGACCGGCGACTTCGGATCGAGCAGCAGCCCCATCACGTCGCGGATCTGCGCTTCGTCGAGGATGCCCGAGTGGCCGACGCGCGGCATGTTCGAGCAGGCGTTGTAGGCGCGCGCGTTCCAGAGCTTGCCCCAGGTGTACTCGACGATCGGCTTCGAGGCCGCGGCCGCCGGGTCGCTCACGCCGCGCAGCTTGCCGTACTGGTAGAGGCTGGGACCGAGGGTGCCGAAGGAGATCTCCTCCTTCGACATCTGGTGGCAGTTGTAGCAGTTGCCGCCGTTGGCCGGCCCCTTGGCGGAGGCAGCCGCGTCGGTCCAGGTCAGGCCGCGTCCGTTCTGCGCGATCTTCTCGCCCTCGCGCCAGTCGCCGACGAACCTGCCGTCGGCGGGCCAGCGGATGGTCTTCATGTTGGCCGCCTCGATCTCCTTGGCGGTCTTCTCGTCGAGCGGCTTGCCGCTGGCGTCGGCCTCGCTGCAGGCGCGGTTGGCCGGGTCCTGCACGAGGCGGTCGACCTTGGCGATGCCCTGGTCGCGGAACGAGCTCTTGAGAGCCTCGGCGGTGTAGCGGTCGATGTCGGCGGCGCTGTCGGCGCTCGCGCAGCCGAACAGGGCCAGCGCGCAGGCGGCCGCGACGGCGCCCAGGATGTGGTCGGCATTCATGTCGCGTTCCTTCAGCGCTTGATGGCCGGGGCCGTGGTCTTCACGCCCTTGCCGTTGACGCCCATGTACACGGCCAGCGCGATGGTCGCGTCGCTGGCATAGCCCGGGTAGGGAAAGCGCTGCTGGCGAAAGCAGTCGTTGAGCCGCCGCTGCATGCCCCAGAGCTCGCCCGAGGACACGCGGTAGGCCGGCCAGGCACCGAAGCCGTCGCCGGCGCCGGGGCTCTTCGTGAGGTTCGGCAGGTCCTGCAGCCGGATGCGCTTGTCGTCGGCGCCATGGCAGGTGGCGCAGGCGAAGTCGTGCGGTCCGGCGCGCAGGAAGAACAGGCGCTTGCCCACCTCGTAGGCGCGGCGCTCGCTCGCATGCGACTGCGGCAGGTTCAGCGCCATGCCCTTCGACTCGGCCGCGATCCACGCCACCAGCGCCTCGAGGTTCTTCTGCTCGCCGCTGCCGAACGGCGTCTTCGCGATCTCGGCGGCATCGAAGCCCTGCAGGGTCTGCATGCAGGTCAGCAGGCGCGACTCCATGTCCTGCACGCGGCCGGTGTCGGCGAAGTGGCGCGGCAACTCGGCGAACGCGCCCTTGACCACGCCCGGGCCCTTGCCGAGATCGCACTTCTCGAGCGAGGCACCCTTGGGCCCGCGCTTCTGCTTCCAGAGGTCTTCGCCCTTGGCCTCGAACAGCTCGGCCGGATTGCCGTCCTGCAGCAGCGCGCGGTACTCGGCGATGCCTTCGGCGGTGGTCTTCTGCGCGGCGGCGTGCAGCGACAGGCTGCCCGCCAGCAGCAGCAGGCACGGGAGTGGGATCTTGCGCATGGCGGCCGCCTAGCTGACGGTGGCTTCGTCGGTGCGGGTGTCGCCGCGGTTGTCCTTCCAGGTCACCGAGATCTTGTCGCCCGCCTTCGCGCCCTTGAGCGTGAACTGCATGAACGGGTTCTTCGAGACCGCGGGGCCCCAGTCGGCCGTGAGCACGGTCTTGCCGTTGAGCGAGGCCGTGACCTCCTGGATGAACCAGGCCGGGATGGTCTTGCCGGCGGCGTCCTTGCGCTGGCCGGTTTCCATCTCGTGCGCCATCAGGATGCGGACGGTCGTCTTGTCGCCCGCGGCCTGGGCGCGGATGCGCATGGGATCTGCCATGGTGGGTCTCCTTCTCTCGTTGTTTCTTCGTGGGGACGGCGCGCGCGTCAGCCGCCGCAGCCGCCCAGCGTTACCTTGACTTCCTTCTTCGCGAACAGCGCCTTGCCGTCGTTCATGACGGCGATCGCGTACACGTCGGAGGACTGGCCCAGCTTGGCGCGCGTGGTGAAGTTCGGCTCGACGAACTCCGAGGTGTTGAAGATCGCGACCACCGCGTTCGGGTTCTTCTCGACCAGCAGCATCAGCTGCTTCACGCCGGCCAGCGAGGTCGCGACACTGAGCGGCACCACGGCGCCGTTCTCGGCGATGTCGGGGCCGGTGATCGTGACCTCCTTGCTCTCGGTGGGCGTGCCCGCGCCCACGGCCTTGAGCGCATCGGCCACGCTCTTGGCCTCGAAGGCTTCCTTGGTGTAGGCCAGCGCGCTGGCCGGCAGCCAGGCGCCGGTGGCGGCGAGGCCCGCGAGCGCGGCGGACTGCTGGAGGATCTGTCTGCGGTTCTTCATGGCGTGTCTCCTGTCGAATCGATGGTGGGCCGGGTGCGTGGCTGCCGCGTCATGGCCCGGCGCTTTCGGCGAGCCAGCGCGCCACGGCCCTGGCATCGTCGTCGCCGATGGTCTGCGGCGGCATCGGGATCGCACCCCATACGCCGCTGCCGCCGCTCTTGATCTTCTCGAGCAGGTGGTCGACCTGGCCCGGGTATTTCTTCGCGATGTCGGAGAAGGCGGGGCCGACGAGCTTCTGCGTCATGCCGTGGCAGGCGACGCAGCTGTTCTTCTCGAGCACGGCGAGCGGGGCCTTCGAGGCCGGTGCCGCCGCGGCGGGGGCACCGGCCTTCGCGGCCGGCGCGGTGTCGATGCCGCGCTGCGGGCCCACCAGCCGGTTCTGCTCGGCGAGGTTGCCGTGGCTGCCGCGCGCATGCGGCGGCAGCTGCGACACGGTCTGCGTGGCCGGCACGCAGTCGCGCATGCAGGCGACCGCCGCCACGTCGGGTTTCGCCGCGCGGCCGAACTCGTTGCCGGGCCACATCGCATGCGCGGTGGTGGTGCCATTGCGGTTCGGCATGCGCGCCTGCACCTCGCGGATGTTGCGGTCCGACAGCGTGAAGTCGTCGGGCACGATGCCGCCGAGGTTCAGCATGTAGGCGGTGACGGCGAACACATCGTCGGGCGTCAGCGACTTGGGCTGGTTCCAGGGCATGGCGCGGTAGACGTAGTCCCAGACGGTCGAGAGGCTCGCCACCTTCATCAGCGTGGTGCGGCCCGGGAAGGCCGGGTCCTTGAGCCGCGCGACGTGGCCGGTCTTGATGTCCTCGGCCGTGGTGCCGCCGACGATGGGGCTGAACACCTGGTTCGATTCGCCGAACACGCCGTGGCAGGAGGCGCACTTGCTCTCCCACAGGTCCTGACCGCGCGCGACCGAGCCCGAGCCCTTGGGCAGGCCCTTGAAGTCGGGACGCACGTCGATGTCCCAGGCCGCCACTTCCTTCGGCGTGGCGTCGCGCCCGATGCCCGGGTAGGCGGCCTTCGGCTGCGCCCAGGCGGCGATGCAGACGCCGCAGCCCGCGAGCGCCAGCAGCGCGCGCAGCACGATGCGGCTAGCCGAGCTGGACATTCGCCACCTCCCCGCTCGCCTGCACCTGCCAGGACTGGATCGCGTTGTTGTGATAGATCGAGCGCGTGCCGCGCACCGCGCGCAGCTGGCGGTAGCCGGGCTGCACGTAGCCGGTGTCGTCCATCGCGCGGCTCTGGATGATGGCCGGCGAACCGTCCCACACCCAGTCGATGTTGAAGCGCGTGAGACACTTCGAGAGCACCGGCGACTCGAGCCGCGCGCTGCGCCAGTTGCGCCCGCCGTCCACGCTGACGTCGACGCGCTTCACCTTGCCGCGCCCCGACCAGGCGAGGCCGGTGATGTTGTAGAAGCCCTTGTCCAGCAGCATCTGCCCGCCCGAGGGCGTGGTCACCACGCTCTTGCATTCCTGCACGCTCGTGTACTGGCGGTGCTGGCCGTCGGGCATCAGGTCGACGTAGTGCACCGTCTCGTCCTTGGTGCCGTAGGGCATGTCGCCGAGCTCGATGCGGCGCAGGTACTTGACCCAGCTCACGCCCTGCACGCCCGGCACCACCAGGCGCAGCGGGTAGCCCTGCTCGGGCCGCAGCATCTCGCCGTTCTGGCCGTAGGCCACCAGCACCTCGCCCGAGCGCACCAGGCTCATCGGGATGGTGCGCGTCATCGAGGAGCCGTCCGCGCCCTCGGCCAACACGAAGCGCTCGCCCTTGAGGTCGGCGCCGGCCATCTCGAGCAGCGTGATCAACGGCACGCCCGTGAACTCGCTGCAC
>JAESGW010000245.1_pt1 | contig 88120 bp, 65 predicted proteins | sample 9269791 | NCBI WGS metagenome assembly JAESGW01 (sample SAMN16773120, study PRJNA677053) | algae metagenome | isolation source: Aphanocapsa lilacina HA4352-LM1 and co-occurring heterotrophs from near cave... | place: USA: Maniniholo cave, near Haena, Kauai, HI | collected 2009-07-28 | reverse complement strand
ACCTCCCCCCGACGCCGTCCGCGTCGATTGGGAGTGCAAATATCCCCCTTTTTTCCTCCACAACAATACCCAGGACGGAAAAAAAACACCAAAAACCCTAAGTCCCTGGAAATGATCGGGAAAAATTTTGATTCCATTTTCCCAAAAACGATACGAATATTCTGAATAATCCCACATTCATTTTGATGAAACAGAATTATATTTCAAAAATTCCTGAAAATCAGTACCTAAAGAAAGACTGACCGGAGTAACGTCGCTTCCTGTTGCTTTTTGGCGAAAAAACATAGCGAACAGACAACTCGTGAGCGCCACCAGATCCGACAAAACCCAACTTGGAAACTGAATAGTCATAGCTGTACCCAAGATCGATGCCCATGGGGATATTCACCCCAAGCAAAAAAACAAGAGACTCGCTGTTTGGCAGCGCATACTTGGTCGGCAAACCTCTATACCAAATTCCCAAGACTAGGGGCTCAAAGTAAAACTCGGTACCCAAATCCAATTGCGAAAACGCACCCTGCTTTTTATAGTTGAACCCAAGCGTGAGGGCTCGTTCCTGGTCCGTGTTGTTAAAATAGTCATTGATGTCCCCTGGCGCCAAGTCTATCCGATATCCACCATGAAGCGAATACTTCATCGGCAACTCATTGGTATCCTCTGCCAAATAGCTAATCTGGGGCTCCAATAGATGCGAAACAGCGACACCAAACCAAGCCTTCTCCCCATAATACAAGAGACCGACATGGGCGTCAGCAGATCTGATCTGGCTATCGCCTTCAAATGATCCCCCCGGCTTCCCCACTATCACACCTCTGTCGATATCCAACTGTGTGCCCAAAATTACCCGGTCAAACAATGCGTCACGGGACACAAAACTACCCTGAAAGCCCGCCTGGATATAATTCTTCTCCCCAAGTCGGAGGCGGTAAGAATAAACCAGACCGATTTCATTCAGGCTGGTTTGGGTAAAGGATTCTTGGGCGCCTTGAATAATAAGTCCAAAACCCGAATTCAACCTCTCTTCGAAATGATCGAAATAAGCAGTATATGCCACGAAGCTCTCTTCCATAGCGGGCCATTGGTTCCGAAAATTGACTCCCGCCCTGGTCAAGCCCGTACTTCCAGTGAATGCGGGATTAAGATAGATGGGGTTAGCATAGTACTGGCTATACTGAATATCTTGAGCTACAAGGACAATACTCCAGGAAGCAAAAAATACAAGGAACAAGCTGCGTCTCATCGAATCAATCTGAATTTACCACTTTCCCTAACCTGCTCTCCGTCGGTCGCGACCCCGTTGATTCTGTAGGCGAATACCCCCGCATCCAATAGCTTGCCCTCTAGCGTTCCATCCCATCCTTCAGTATCCAGATCTTCCGTTCGAAAGATCAATTCGCCCCAGGTATTGAAAACCATCAATTCGAATTTGACCAATCCCTTGTATTTGGGAAGAAACTTTTTGTTCTCAGGCTCAGTCGGCGTGAACCCTGTAGGAACCATCAAACGATAACTCCGCGTAATCGCAACCGTTTTTTTAACGCTATTCTGACAACCATATTGATCAGTCACCAAGAGCTCCACATCAAACTCCCCCTTTTTGCCGAACACATGAACGGGATTCTGGTCCTCAGAAATTGTCCCGTCTCCGAAATCCCACTCCCATGCCACTGCTCGGTCGTCCGCGAGATTTACAAACTGAATTTCATCGTCTGGAAACACACCTCCTCCTGATTCGTCTTTTACGCCGGTGCCTTTCACACCAAAGTCAAAATCAACTTCAAGTTCTTCCTTTTGTATAAACACCTCTATTGGCAATGGATCAGAATAGCATTCCAAGGATTTTCTTTTGATGCTAAGCTCGTAGGCTCCAGCGATACTGACAGATTTCAACTGGTCATTAATCAGCATAAGCCCCATACCCGAGAGCCGATAGTCATAGCTCGAAATATCATACCCTGAAATCTGCGATGCCAGATCGACCACTTGGCCAGGCGTACAGCCTACAATCGGGGAATCTATATCCAGTACTGGAAGATCGGGTAGGTCGACCCTAAGGCTATTGCTTGTGACAGGACAATTTTTGCGGTTGTAGGCCAAGATTTCATATTCTCCCTCCTCACCTGTCGAAAGCAAAGCCCCTAACTCGCCCTGTACGATTTCCCCATCTTTATACCACTCATACCTATCATACACTTCCTCCCCGATTCCTTCCAGAGTCACAGATTCGCCGGGGCAAATTTCCACAAGATCGACTACTTCGCCATATCCCAAAACCGAAAGCCTAATCGGCTCGGGAGACTCTTCAATCTTCACCGAGATAGAGTTTCCCTGAGAGCTTTTTCCATAGCTATCCGTGACGGTATAGAAGATCGTGACTTCTTTGCCAGCATATTCTTCATTTGGAAAAAAGGTAAATCCCCCCTCTTGGTCAGTCGCCCGAAAAGTACCCTCAGGCAAGATCAAAACGCGGTTCTGTTCCAAACACCGGGCTTGACTGCAGATGTCGTCCTGCTTTGCTTCAATGTCATCCCTTGTCTCGTAAAGTTGGAGACATCGGATCACACTATTTGTATTGGGCAGGAGTACCTCATCACTCGTAATATAGAATTGGTTTTCCTGGCCTGCACAGGAGGTGAAATCCACGATGTCACTTCCCTCGGGGTCTTGCAGCGCATCATCCGCTGACACCTCGACTACCAAATTACGGATTTCATGGAAATTGGAAGAACCTCCAGTAGAACCCGCAAAACCGATCTTTAGGTTACTCGGAGCAGGAAAGGGAAAAGATATATCCGGAAAAATCGTCACCAACCTTGGTTTTTCATCCTCTGTGGTCACTTCCATCTCCAGCTTAACCAAATACCCGGTGCCAGCAGGATGTGGCTCCAGCTCCAAAAAAACTTTGCGATACCCCACTTTGGAGGACTCTTCGACACGCTGGGTTCCCTGACCACCCGAACTTAGCGGAAATCGGTATTGCACATCCAGCGCGAGGTCGTTAGCTCCGGCGGGCGGATCCTGCGTCATTCGGCCGATCACATAGTCATATCCCGAAAAGCCACTCCCCCCTTTCCTAAGCGTGATACTATTGGGAAACAAAGCGGAAAATCCCTGCAGGAAGCCTCCATTTTTCCCCTCTGTAGTGTTGCTGAAATTGCCAAATGCATCAAAGCCCAAGCCCAAATAAGCTCCAGTCAGGCCAGGCTGTTCATTTCGCTGGGCATACCCCAAAGATCCACCAAACCCACCTGGTGCAAAATTGGGAGTCGCCGCATCAAACAAAAACATGGACAGCCCATCAGCTCCGGATCCGCCATACATGAAATACTCAAACTCGACCTTGATCCCATAAACTGAGGGAAAAGGAACATCAATGTACATGTATCCCGTTTGGTTGAGTCCATTGGTGGTAAGCTGAAGGACACCGTCCACCAGCTTTGCATCCCCTCCAAATATCGTATTGGCCTGGGTACTAGCTGTCTGGAAAGACTCACAATAGGGAAACCCGACCTGAGCCTCCGCTTTCGCAGCCACCAAGAAGAAAAATGACAACGCCAAAAATCTAACGATCCCCTTCAAGTTCATTTATTTACCGCCCTAAATAAACTGACATTGGGACTATAAAACAAAAGCTCCCAAGGAGAACCTCGGGAGCCTAGTATGTCAAGAAGTTTTCTTCTATCTCATAATCGTCTGAACCCGGTCAGGGCCGACTGAAACCAACTTGATCGGAACATTCAATGCCGATTCCAAAAAGGCGACATAGTCCTTCAATTCTACCGGGAATTCCTCGTAGGAACGCACATCTGCCAGAGAGCAATTCCATCCTTTCATAGTCTTATAAACTGGCTTCACTTCTGTGTCGGTAATTTCGAAGCTCAGTCTGTCTATCTTCTCCCCATCGGGAAGCTCGTATTGCGTACACACTTTGATTTCTTTGAAAATATTAAGCACATCCGCCTTCATCATGAATAGTTGAGTCACCCCATTGATCATGATCGAATATTTCAAAGCTGGAAGATCCAACCAGCCGCATCTTCGCGGACGACCAGTGGTGCTTCCAAATTCATTTCCCTCTTTCCTCATCGCTTCCCCTATCTCGTCAAACAGCTCTGTCGGGAACGGACCGCTTCCTACCCTGGTACAGTAAGCCTTGAAAATCCCAAAAACCTCTCCAATTTTGGATGGCGCTACTCCGAGTCCAGTACAGGCTCCCGCCGTCATCGTTGTACTGCTAGTGACGAAAGGATAGCTACCAAAATCCACATCCAATAAAGATCCCTGTGCACCTTCAGCCAATATTTTCTTGTCAGCAGCCAAAGCCTCATTGACAACATACTCACTGTCTATCAGATTGAGCGATTTGACAAATTCGACGGCCTCAAAGAATTGGCCTTCCATTTCTTCCAATTTGTCAACGGAAAAATTGTAAAAGGAAAGCGTGGTTTTGTGTTTTTCGACTAGAAGTTGATACTTCTCTTTAAAATCGGGACTCAAGATATCACCGACCCGAAGCGCTGACCGCCCAATCTTGTCTTGGTAAGTCGGGCCAATACCCTTCAAAGTAGAGCCGATTTTCTTGTCACCTTTGGACTGCTCATAGGCCGCGTCCAACAACTTATGGGTAGGTATGATGATGGTAGCCTTTTTGGAGACCACCAGGTTTTTCTGATAATCAATAGAAAACTTGCCCAAGCCTTCGATCTCCTTCTTGAGGATGATGGGATCGAGTACTACTCCATTGCCGATTATGTTTAGTATCTGGGGTCTGAAAATCCCGGACGGAATCTGGTGAAGGACGTGTTTGATCCCGTCAAACTCCAGCGTATGGCCAGCATTTGGCCCTCCTTGGAATCGGGCAACGACCTCATATTGAGGAGCCAGCACGTCAACAATCTTACCTTTTCCTTCATCTCCCCACTGGAGACCCAACAATACATCCATCTTCATTTGATGTGTGTTCTAAGCGAACTTTTGAGTTTTTTAAAGCGCGAAAGTCGCCATAAGGAGAGGGAAAACCAAGGGAAAGAAGGTAATTATTTCTTTTTGATCAGATTGAGATTGTAGTAGTACATCACATCCTCGGCAGGCTGATCTTTCGCCCGGAACATCAATCCGTACTTACTATTCAGATAATCAGCCGATAGATCGGGATTGATTGCTGTTAGATTAAATTCCTGTAGTCTTTGGAAATCAGAATCAAAAACTTCCAAAAAATAGGAAGCGTCCGCTCCTTCCCCCTTCACCAGACGAACATACTTATTCACATTTCCTAAGTAAGTGACTACTCCAAATCGAACTTGGTTGCGGCAAACGTTTTCTAATTCATGCAATTGTTCAAAAGACCCAACCTCATCCGCATAGTTCGTTGGCAAAATTCTTTTAGAAAGAAACGAGCTGGATGTAAAAGCATGAGTCCGCTGAGTCCGGGCCTTCAAATCATAAACCAAAATATCGCTGAAAGTTGGGTAGCTGACGATAAGCTGGCTACCATTGACAGTTAGCTGGGGTTCATCGTTGAGGCCAAGTATCAAGTTCCCTGACTTTACTTTGAATCTGGTCTCGAAATAACTCACTGAGTCCAATGATACGGGAAGAAAGTACATTGAATCCAAAAAGGAATCAAATCCAGCCACCTGAATATTCCTTTCACTTTCATAGACGAAGTAGGCAGTAAGGGTATTCTTATCCAGTCCATTGAATTCATGGGAGACTTTAAAAGTTGGGACGGAAATAGCTGGATATTTTGATTCCCCAAAAATCCCGTATTCATGCATAAACTTTCGGGAGACTTCCTTATCCAGGATATCTTGTCTGAAAAATTCTTGGCCATTCAAATAGACTACATTCGCTTGGGTAGTGAAAAACGAGAAAACAGTTCCCACACCATAGGGGCCTTCGGTTTCCAGTATATCCCCGTCCTTCACCCACGCATAGTCCGACGACAGAAAAATACTGTCAAGCGAATGGGCTTTGCTGTTATATATCACGCCTTTGCTTCTAGAGGAGTCAAGGGAAACGAAATAGGTAGGCTCAGAAGTCAGGCCCCCATCCCCTATCAGAAGCTCTTTCCGATCAGACACTTCCAATAAAAAATCCTGTTCCAAAGAATTTCTTTCAGAACAGGATATCAGAATCAAACAGCTCAGTAAACCTACTACGCTAATTTTTTGCCCTAAATTCATCCACCGAATCATAGACGGTGAAAATATTGTTTAGTTTGGTGATAATCAAGAGTTTTTTGACGTGCTCGGAAGGTGCAGTGAGATAAACTTCCCCGCCCACGTTGCGCATCTTGGTCAGGATAGTGATCAACAAACCGATTCCGCTGGAGCTAATGTACCTTACTTCACTCAAATCAATGACGAAGGTTCTCTCCCCTTCCTGGATCGAATCCGAAACAACTTCGACCAATTTTGGCCCCACTTCATCCCCGATCAAATCTCCCTCGATAAATAGGTAGTGGGCCTTTTCGTCTTTGCTGGTCTTATAGTTTAGCTTCATCCTGTACTTCCGTTTTTTGAGAATGGCATTCGCCGTTGTTGCACTGTCCATACAGCATCAGGGAATGGTGCAGCACTTTGAAATTCAATATTTCTCCTACCGTGTTTTGTATATTTTGGATGCGTGGATCACAGAATTCATACACCTTGCCACATTCGACGCAGATCATGTGGTCATGCTGTTTGTATCCGTAGGATTTTTCGAACTGAGCCAGATTTTTACCAAACTGGTGTTTTGTTACCAGGTCACATTCGACAAGTAGATCCAGGGTGTTATAGACCGTTGCCCGGCTCACACGATAGTTCTTATTTTTCATGCTGATGTAGAGCCCCTCTACATCAAAATGCCCTGTTCTGCTATAGATTTCTTCCAAAATCGCATAGCGTTCGGGGGTCTTTCTGAGTTTCTGGTTTTCAAGATATGCGGTGAATATCTTTTTGACCTCCTCGAAATGTGCGGTATTCAAAGGCATTTTCTGCGTTTTTTTTCAAATATAACTTTTGTATCCAAAAAAAGATTCCGTCAGTCAAATCGGGAGACCTTGATGATCCCGTCGACTTGCTGAAGATTCTTGATGAGGTGGTCCAGATGCTCCGTGCTATGAACGTAGAGCTTGATAGCCCCTTCAAATATCCCGGCGTCGGAATCCACGGTGATAGATCGCATGTTTACTTTTAGTTCGTTTGAGATCACTTTGGTCACATCATTGATCAAGCCGACACGGTCTGTGCCAAGGATTCTCAGGCCTGCGAGAAATGCGATTTCCTTTTGGCTGGTCCATCGAGCCTTAATTACGCGGTTGCCATGATTGGATAACAACTCCAGGGCATTTGGACAGGAAGTGCGGTGGATCTTGATGCCTTCGTTGATAGTCACAAAGCCAAACACATCATCTCCAGGGATGGGATTGCAGCATTTTGCCAAGATGTAGTCGACCACATCCATATCCTCACCTATCAGGAGCTGATCGTGCTCCGAACCCTTGAGGCTTTTGATTTCTTTGGTGAAGGTGGTCTCATCTTTCACCTTTTCACTGACCTTGCTTTTGCTCTTTTGCTTTTCCTTAAAGTCCTTGAACGCTTTGATGGAAGTCGGATCGATGATTCCCTTTCCGACCCTATAGTAGAACTCATTGGCGGTTTTCAGCTCAAAATAGGCCCGCAACTGCTCGACTCGCTCCGACGTGAACTCCATCTTCATGGCTTTGAGCTTGCGCTGCACGATCTCACGCCCGTCCAAAATCGCCGATTTCTTTTCTTCTCTGAGTGCGTCCTTGATCTTAGCTTTGGCCCTTGAGGTGACGACGTTGTTCAGCCAGTCTTCGGTGGGTTTTTGCTTGCTGGAAGTCAAAATCTCCACCTGGTCTCCATTTTTCAGCCTATGACTGATCGGCACCAGCTTCTGGTTAACCTTTGCACCGATGCACTTTGCCCCAATTTCGGTATGTATCTCAAAAGCGAAATCCAAAGCTGTTGAACCAACTGGAAGTACCTTTAGATCGCCTTTGGGTGTGAATACAAAGACTTCGTCATGAAACAGATTACCTCGAAAATCATCCATGAACTCGATGGCATTGCCATCGTTGGATTCCAGAATAGCGCGGACCTGACCGATCCAATCGTCGAGGCCTGAGCCCGACTTGCCAGAGCTGTCTCTGTCCTTGTATTTCCAGTGTGCGGCATATCCTCGCTCAGCAATCTCATCCATCCTCGCCGTGCGGATCTGTACTTCGACCCATTGCCCTGTATTGCTCATCACTGTCGTGTGGAGCGACTCGTAGCCATTGGATCTGGGAGTGCTTATCCAGTCCCTCAGCCTGTCTGGGTTGGGACGGTAAAAGTCCGTGACAATAGAATAGACCTGCCAGCAGTCCGCCTTTTCATTTTCCAGCTCGCTCTCCAGAATGATCCTGATGGCGAACAGGTCATAAACTTCTTCAAAAGGAATACCCTGCTTCTTCATCTTGTTGTAGATCGAAAAAACAGATTTGGGTCTCCCCTTGATCGTAAACTTGAAACCTTGCTTGACCAGCTCTTCCTCTATCGGCTGGACGAAGGTTTTGATAAATTTATTCCTATAGCTTTTAGACTCGTTGATCTTTTTGACGATCTCCTTATAGGTATCCGTATCGGTAAATTTCAGATATAGATCCTCCAGTTCGGATTTGATCGTATAGAGCCCGAGACGATGGGCTAGTGGCGCGTACAAATACATGGTCTCTGACGCGATCTTCAGCTGTTTGTGTCTTGGCATGCTGGAGAGGGTCCGCATGTTGTTCAGCCGATCGGCCAGTTTGATCAGAATTACCCGGACGTCATCGGAAAGGGTGAGCAGCATTTTCCGGAAATTTTCCGCCTGCTGCGAACTCCCGTATTCAAATACACCGGAGATCTTGGTTAATCCATCGATGATGGTCATGACCTTGTGTCCAAATTCTCGCTCGATGTCCTCCAGCTCCAAGTCAGTATCCTCGACCACATCATGGAGCAATGCGGCAATAATGGAGGTTGTGCCAAGCCCTATCTCCTCTACGCATACCAATGCTACCTCTAGCGGATGATAGATGTAGGGTTCGCCGGATTTCCTCCTCATATCTTTGTGTGCTTCCAGAGAGATATTGAAGGCTTTCTTTATAAGCTTGGTATCCCCTGGCTTCAAGATCGGCTTGGCCTGCTTGAGCAACTTTCGATATCGTTTGAGAATTTCCTTTCTTTCTTCTTCGACGTCCACAGGGATCATAGGGGTGGAATTTTATTCAAAATTGGGACTGGGATCAAATCATTCCACATTTTTGGAAATATTTTTTTTCTGGGTCTTGTTAAAAATTCAATATTGTTTTTACCTTTGCATCCACAATTGGAAAAGGAGATTGATCAATTTAATCTCGGTCTGATTGAATCCAATGCGGATGTGGCGAAATTGGTAGACGCACTAGACTTAGGATCTAGCGCCGCGAGGCATGGGGGTTCGAGTCCCTCTATCCGCACAGCATCAAGCCCTCAATCACTCCACTGTTTTTGATCAGACAGGAAAGAGATTGGGGGTTTTTAGTTCATCATCTGTTTAATTCTATACACCTTGGAAATCACGTTAGACAAGCATTCAGCAAATCAAGCTTCAATTAAAATTACGCTAAACGAAGCAGATTATCAACCGAAGGTTGATGCCAAACTCAAGGACTATGCTAAAAAGGCGGCCATCAAAGGCTTCCGTCCTGGCAAAGCCCCAATCTCAATGGTGAAAAGCATGTATGGCATTTCCATATTGGTGGATGAAATCAACGCTATCCTGGGTGAGTCGCTGAACAACTATCTAAAAGAGCAGACTTTCAGGATTCTTGGAGAGCCACTTCCCGTGGAAAAGGAGGACAATTCCATTGACTGGAAAACCCAGAAACAATTCGACTTTGAATACAAGATCGGATTTGTTGACGGAGTGGCGGTCGCGTTGGACAGCACAGTCAAAGGAACCAAGTATTCCATCAAAGTAGACGACAAGCTGGTCAATGAAACCATCGACAACCTGAAGTCGCAGTATGGCAACAGCACCAACCCTGAAGTAAGCGAAGCAGGTGACAACATCTACGGCGACTTGAAGGCTACTGAAGGAGAATTCTCCAAAACTCTTTCTCTTCCCACCGCAAAACTTTCCAAAAAACTTGCCGCCAAATTCGTCGGGGTAAGCAAAGATTCAGTGGTTGAATTCAATGCGAAAGAAGTGAAAAAGGACGAATGGTCTGAAGCTTTCGGCTTGACGGACGAGGAGACAGCAGAAGCTACCGGAGCCTTTACGTTTGAGGTGAAAAACATCAACAGAACCGAGAATGCTGAACTCAACCAGGAATTTTTCGATAAGATTTTCGGTCCTGACACCGTGAAATCCGAAGAGGAATTTATCGCAAAAGTGAAAGAAACCCTTCAGGAGAGCTATAACCGTGAATCCAAGGTATTCACAGAAGAGGAACTCAAGAAGGTTTTGGTCGACAAGGCAAACCTTGACCTCCCAGACTCTTTCCTCAAAGAGTGGCTGCTAAGGGCTAACGAGGGAAAGGTATCCGAAACTGACGTAGAAAACGAATACCCAATCTATGCCAAGCAACTGACTTGGTCTCTGATTTCCAACGAAATTGCCAAGGCAAATGGCATCCAAGCCGAGCACGCCGATGTGGTCGAAAAAACCAAGGAAATGATCCGGGAGCAATTTGCTTCCTCAGGTCTTGGTTCTCAGTTGGAGGCGAGCATGGACATGTTTGTCGACAATTACCTCAAAGGCAACGAGGGGCAAAACTACATGAACATGATGACCTCGGTGCAGAATGAAAAAGTACTCGCATTCGTCCAGGAGAAAATCGACCTCAACGAAAAGGCGATTTCCATCGACGAATTCAAGGAACTTTTAGAGAAGTAATACGATTTAGAGTTTATATTGAAAAGTCCTTTTACTAAGGACTTTTTTATTTTTGTTACCACAACAAACTCAAAAATGATTAACAAAGAAGAATTTAGAAAATACGCCATTCACAACCAGGGCGTAAGCGGGACGGCTTTTGACCAATATACCCAGCACATCGAAAACATGACCCGCTCAGTGATCGAGGAAAGACCGCAAAACTTCAGAGAGATTGATGTGTTTTCCCGCTTGATCATGGACCGCATCATATTCCTGGGCACGGGCATCGATGACCACATTGCCAACATCATCGTGGCGCAATTGCTTTTCTTGGAGTCCGTGGATGCCAAGAAAGATGTACTTCTCTATGTCAACAGTCCGGGAGGTTCTGTGACCGCCGGTCTCGGTATCTATGATACTATGCAGTACATTGGGCCGGATGTAGCGACTATCTGTACCGGCATCGCGGCTTCGATGGGCGCTGTGCTTCTCGCTGGAGGTGCCAAAAACAAAAGGTCAGCGCTTCAGCATTCGCGGGTGATGATTCACCAACCTTCTGGAGGTATGCAAGGCCAGTCTAGAGACATGGAAATCTCTTTGAAACTCATATTGTCGATGAGAGAGGAATTATATCAAATACTGGCTAACCATACGGGTAAAACCTACGAAGAAATTGAAAGGGACTCTGACAGGGATTATTGGCTGAGAGCTCTGGAGGCCAAAGAATACGGCCTGATCGACGAAGTATTAGTTAAAAAAGTATAAGCATGGCTCAAGTTACCTGCTCCTTCTGCGGCAGAAACAAAAAAGATGTGGATTTGATGGTATCGGGCATTTCCGCCCATATCTGTAATTTCTGCATCGACCAGGCGCACATGATTCTTGGCGAAGAGGAAAAAACCAAGAAGCCAGGCGCCAAACCAAAGTTTAAATTAAAGAAGCCCAAGGAGCTCACGTCCTACTTGGATCAATATGTCATTGGCCAGGAAGAGGCAAAAAAAGTATTGACCGTGGCGGTTTACAACCACTACAAGCGACTCCAGCAAAAGGATGACCATGACGAGATCAAGATCGAAAAGTCTAATATCATCATGGTAGGCGACACGGGCACGGGCAAAACTTATCTAGCTAAGACCCTTGCCAAGACACTGGAAGTCCCCTTCTGCATCGCTGACGCAACGGTTCTGACCGAAGCAGGTTACGTGGGAGAAGATGTGGAAAGCATCCTGACCCGTTTGCTTCAATCTGCAGATTACAATGTGGAAGCTGCCGAGCGAGGTATCGTCTATATCGATGAAATCGACAAGATAGCCCGCAAGTCAGACAATCCATCCATCACGCGCGATGTGAGCGGCGAAGGCGTACAGCAGGCGATGTTAAAGCTTCTGGAGGGAACTGTCGTCAATGTGCCTCCTCAGGGAGGAAGAAAGCATCCAGACCAAAAGATGATTGCCGTAAATACCGAAAACATCCTTTTCATCTGCGGTGGCGCGTTTGACGGAATAGCGCGGCATATTGGCAAGCGAATGAACACCCAGCCTATGGGATTCAGCAAAACTAGCAACACGCCTCAGGCCAATCGCGAGAACCTCCTTCAATACGTGACCGCTCAAGACTTGAAGGCGTTTGGCCTAATACCGGAATTGATCGGTAGGCTTCCTGTCCTGACTCACTTGGATCCTTTGCATAAAGATGCCCTGAAGAGGATTTTGACCGAACCCAAAAATGCCCTGGTAAAGCAATACACCAAGTTGCTGGCAATGGAGGGCGTAGCATTGACCTTTGAGGACAGCGCGTTGGATTTTATCGTGGACAAAGCAGTGGAATATAATCTAGGTGCGCGTGGCCTTCGCTCTATTTGCGAAGCCATCATCACCGACGCGATGTATGAGCTTCCTTCGGATGACTCCGTCAAGGAATTGACCATAGACGTGGATTACGCGAGGTCCAAATTTGACAAATCAAAATTCAAGCGACTCCAAGTCGCCTAGACTTACAGACCCCGCTTCGATGAGGCGGGGTTTTATTTTTTCGGAGAATCGAGTATCAATTGGGCGGTGGTATCCGATGCGCTTGCTTCGCCAATCCGCTCGCGAACCAGGTCATAACCCTGCAGCATCTCACCTTTATAGACCACGTTGGAGAAGATTTGCATCAGTTCCGTTTTGATTTTTTCCACAGAAAAATCATCCTGAATCAATTCCTTCACAACTTCCTTTCCTGCAATCAAATTGACCAAGGAAATAAACGGAACTCGGATCAGATTCTTTGCGATCAAATAGGACACAGAAGAAGTCCTGTAAACCACGATCTGAGGAACTCGAAACAAAGCCGTCTCCAAAGTCGCAGTTCCTGACGTCACCACAGCAGCTGTAGAATGGGAAAGCAGATCGTAGGTCTGGTTGAAGACCAACTTGATTCCCGCTTTTTTGGCGGGCTCATAGATCGACTCGGGAAGACTGTCCACTCCTGCCACCACAAACTGCGCATTCGGGAATTCCCTGACCAGGCTGACCATCTTTTCGAGCATCGCCAAAATCTCCTGCTTTCGACTGCCGGGCAGCAGGGCAACGATAGGCTGATAGCTGAGTTCGTTCTTCTGAAAAAAGAAATCGTGGGCTTGGAACTTCCTGATTTCATCCAAAAGCGGATTTCCGACGTAGTGGACTTTCATCCCAAACTTCTCGAAAAACTCAGGTTCAAAAGGTAGGATGGAATAGATCTGATCAGTAATCTGCTTAAGCTTCAAGGCGCGTTTTTGATTCCAAGCCCAAACTTTCGGAGGAATGTAAAAGTGGACGGGGATTCCATGTTCCTTTGCAAAAGCCGCAATCTTCATATTGAATCCCCCATAATCCACCAAAATCAAGGCATCAGGACGGTAGCTCAACAGGTCATTTTTTACCAAGTTGAGATATTTGAGGACTTTTCGAAAGCCCAACACCACTTCGAGAAAGCCCATCACCGCCACTTCTGAATAATCCACTGCAAGGTCTACACCTGCCTCTTTGGAATAGGTTCCTCCCATGCCACGGAATTGGATTTTGGCTTCTCGTTTTTTGAGCGCGAGAACGAGGTTTGATGCATGTAAGTCTCCCGAACGCTCTCCGGAGATGATGTAGATTTTATTTTTAACCACAGAGATCACAGAGAAAAAGAGGACTAGACCTTTACACGTTTGATGCCATCAACCAGGCGTAGCACATTAAAATTCATAAGCAGCCCGTTTGGTATCCGCCAAGCTTCAAGTAGGTAATCATCTGGGCCAGATGGATTTCCCTAAGCTTTTTGACACTCTTTAACTCCAAAACAACACTATCCTCCACCACCAAATCCAACCTGTAGCCGCAATCCAGACGGACTCCGTCAAAAAAAACGGGCATTGGTTTCTCCTTTTCCACAGACAAACCCGCCTTTATCAGCCTATGAAAAAGACAGGTTTCGTACGTACTCTCCAAAAGACCGGGACCTAGATTGCGGTGAACAAAAATCGCTTCACCAATAATTTTCTCGGTCAGTTCAGATCCAATCATTTTTAAATTTAAAAAGCTCTCTGAAAACTCCGTGAACTCTGTGGTGGAAAAACTAAAAATCACTCTCCAAAATACTCCACGAAGTTTCTCGGTGTCTCATAGAGGGTGAGCTTGTATAAGCCTCCGTATTTCGTGATCTCTTTGATGGCAGGCTCAAGGATCTTCCAAAATTCCATCACCAGGATTTCGCAACTGGCTAATTTGCCCTGCATAAAATCCACGTCAACGTTCAGGTTTTTATGGTCCACTTTGTCTATGACCAGTCTGCGGATCAAGGTGCTAAGCTGCTTCAAGTCAACCACAAAGCCAGTCTCGGGGTCAGGCAGTCCTTTCACCGTGACGATCAGTTCAAAATTGTGCCCATGCCAGTTGACATTGGCGCAGGGACCGAACACCTCAAAATTTTTCTCATCGGACCAGTTCGGGTTCCAAAGTTTATGAGCAGCGTTGAAATGTTCCTTTCGTGAAATGTGAATCATCGTTTTTGAAATTCGCTGCAAAGTTAGGCAAAAGAACAAGGATAAGAAACCAGAAATCGTGATTGCCTTTTAGAAGGACCACGCGCGACATCATCCAAGCTAATACGATCACTTATTGAGTTCCTGGAAGAAAGCCACCAAATGATCCTCCCTACCCAAATCCAACTTTTGCTCCTTGATCAGCTGCTTGGCCTTTTCCAAGTCCCGAGAATCGATTTCCTTCAAAACTGCATTCGTTTTAGGTTTTATCGAGCTGACATCTCCACTAGAATCGATCAGGTATAAGTTTTCTACAAAAACAAACATCTTTCCCGCTGTCGGTGCATAACTGTTTTTTGGCGGAGTCACCAGATCCGAGTAGAACCTGCGCACTAGGGTATATCGCTCTCCCTCTTCCAATACATTGACCAAATCCGTCTCGCTGACTCCGGGGAGGATTTCAAAGCCTTTCTTGAAAAGCAGCTGAGGCAACAAACCTGGAGAGGTACTCTGAGCAATCTGGCTGATCGGCCGCTCCAAGACCACGTATTCAAGATAATTTTTGTCGAGGATAATATTGTTCCCCGCCTCATTTACCACCTCCAGCTCGTTGGTGTGGATGTCGAAGCGAAAGGGTACATTTTCTTTCACTCCGCCATTGCTCGTGGCGACCGAGGCCTTTCCCCAGTCCGGAAAGAGATATGGCGAACCGTCAACCCCGGAATAAGGGGTCACCCGCGCAGGCACACCGTTGAAATCGAGGTTTGAGATTTGGCCGATCGCTCCCCTAGACAAAAGCAAAAACACAAAAATCACCAGCCTCTTCATATCAATACTTAATTAGCTTTTTATGCAAGGTCAGGCTACTTGTCTCAATCTTCAGCAGATACATGCCGGAGGCCGCTGGCAGAGAGATGTATTCGACGAGCTCGTCCGCATTTTTCCCCAAAACACTTGTCTGGTATACCCGTCCGGCCAAGTCAACCAGCGTCATGGTAATCTTGCCCCTATACTCATTTGCAAACTGAACGGCGACTTGATCATAGGAAGGAATCGGCCCAACAAAGATTCCAAACCGACTCAAATCGGGCTCAGGAATGGCAGAAATGACCACCGGATCAGAGATGCTGTTGCAAGTCTCGTCAAATATCGCCACCTGATAAGAACCATCCGCATTGGCAACGAAGCTTCGCTGGGTGGCCCCTGAAATCGCCTGTCCATTCAGATACCATTGGTAAGAGGTGCCTGGCTGCTGCGAAGTCAATTGGTCGCCGTTTATGACGATAACGGGTTTTGCCAAGGCATTTGTACCTATGGTGACTTCCTGCTCAAAATCCGTAGATCCCTGGCTATTGGAAATGGTAAGCTTCACTAGATAGGTGCCAGCGGTGTTATAGACAAAGATCGGATTTTCCAGATTGGAGGTCGATCCCTGCCCAAAGTCCCAGAGGTAGGTAGAGACAGCCCCTTCGCTTTGGTTGTCAAAAGTGACAGCCGAACCAACGCAGGTATAGGAAGTCTCAAAGTTGGCGAAAAGCACTTCGGCGCAACTCTGGGCAAGCCAACCACTCGCACTCTGTATCGTCGCCCCTGCTCCCAAGTTGATGATACCCTGTCCCGACTTGTTGACATTGGTGACATTGATATGTTCGAAGCAGAGCTTTCGATAGACATCATAGACTAAGGTGCTTCCCGAAGAAGGGGCCGTAATCAAGGCTTTGGAGGCTTGTGTCGCTGACGAAGTGATGTTTTCCAAGACAGCCAATGCCGCGGTCTGGCCAAACTCCAATATGCCTCCGGGACCAAGATTGAGCACGTTGACATTAGCAGCTGCCACATTCAACACCGCCTTTGCTCCCGATATATCCAGATTATCAATTCCGTCGCTACCCATCGAAAGTACACCTGCGGCAAGCCTCAATCTCGTGATTGCCGTGGAAGATGCATTTGAAAACTGACCGGAGGTCCCGGCAAATTCCACTTGCAAATTTGGTTTGATCTGGCCGGTCGCGCTTATCGAAAGACCCTCTGAAAACTTCAGCGACTCAAAGTCACCTGTCAAGCTTGCATTTGGCCCGACAGAAATCTTATTGGCCTCCAAAGTCGCAAGATCAACAATGACTGAAGCTGACTCAATGGCCACCTCATCCATTTTCGACCCCGAGAGTACCCGCCAGCTTCCGTCCCCAAATTTCAGGGAAACATTGTCAAAGAGCGTTTGTCCGAGTTCGACCAACATCTCATTGGAACTGCCATTTTCGAAGACCACAGATCCGTTTTTGATCTCAGTAATTTGATTGCTTATTCTCAAGCCATTGGAAACAAAAAGTGAATTGGAATTTAAGTCTAAGTTCAGCACTTGGCTCCCAAAAACGTTGACGCTAAATGCTCGAGACGCCGCGGTCAAGACGACCGTCTTATTTTGTCCCGCAGGCCCATCAAAAACAACGCGAGTACTAGCGCCTGGCACTTTTCCGGCTGCAGGGCCATTTGCCGTCAAGGACCAGTTACCGCCTTCACTCCAATTCCCGGTAGTACCTCCGATCCAGTAAAGCGTTTCCTCGGCGCCATCCACCACTCCCGCGGTAAAGAGAAGGGAGAATGGTTGTGCCCCAAATTTCAACTCTCCCTTGTGGCGAATCCTCAGCGTGTATTTTTTGGGCTTTGGTGACGCGACTAACACCTGCTCAACATTATCCCGGAAGTTGTCAGTCGTCTGGACGGCCCTGGCACCGGCTCCCAGGGAAGGATCCAAAGTCCAGGGAAAATGAACCACGCCATCCTCATCTATCAGTCGAATGTCCAAGTCATTGACCAGCATGCGATTCGTCGGATCGAGCGCAGCTCCTGTCGGCGTGCCGGATGGATCAGTCCACGCGACGGTAGCCCTGATCGGGGTGATGCCGTCCGATAGGATTTGGTATTCGTAGGTTTGCCCCTGATTTAAAACCAGCTCTCGTATAATGCGGCTGCTTCCATCTTCGTTCAAGATGAGCTCCGCGGAGGATTTCGCGTCCAACAGTCCCCAGCCATACATATAATCAGGCCCTGCTGCTGGCCCCGCTTCCTTGGCGGTATGGATGGCAAGGCCCTTTAAAGTCGAAGCCCACATGTACTTACCTGCATTGCGCTGCCCAAACAGCTGCTGTAGCAAAAGCAAGGATCCCGCAACATTGGGTGAAGCCATGGAGGTACCACTCAAGCTGGCATAGGCATTCGTGGTGCCATCGTTGGTCACCGAAGAACTGAAAACGCCCACGCCCATTCCTACCAAATCGGGCTTGATCCGACCGTCGTCCGTAGGCCCCCAGTTTGAAAAATCGCTCATCTTGACGTCAGAGGGCTGAGTATAAGTGGGCACATTGGACACCGCACCAACGGTAATCGCATTTTTCGCGACGCCTTCCGGCCCGATCGTATCATCTGGTCCATCGGGGCTTTTAGTACCGTCTCCACTATCGGAACGGTCGTTGCCAGCAGCCCACACCACCGTGTAGTAAGGCTTTGCATAGATCAAATCATCTATGCCTTTGCTCTTGGTGGAATAAAAGCCAAATCTATAATCTTCATTTGCGTTTACACTGGCATTGCCAGCCCAAGCCCAGGCGTTGCTGGAGTTTCTATACCAACCCAAGACTACGCCGTAGGAATGATTGGAAACCAAATGTCCGTCCGGCTTACTCACCGGGTCATAGGCGTTGTTGTTCATCTTGTCCAAATCAGACTCCCAATTGAAAGCCCAGCCGCTTGCCTCCGAAGCCATTCCTTTCGCATTAGCATTGACTCCCGTTGCTAGAATGGTTCCGGTCACGTGGGTGGCATGGCTCGATATCGTCTCCGTGGAGCCGTCGACTTGGGTCAGTCTGTTTCGATATTCTGGGTGATCAATCTTCGGCCTGGTTTGGTCATAGATTCCCACGACCATGCCCTTTCCAGTTAAATTTAATCCCAGATCACCTCCAGGTTGAAGCGAATTCGTCCCGGTAGTCTTCGCCGCGTTTACATTCATCACTTTGTAGTAGACCGGCTGATCGAGAAGATCAAAATAAAGTAGCTCAGCGGATTCTCCATTTCCCAGGGAAAATCTCACCGGGATGTTTCTGGCGGCGGCCTTCAGCAAAATTGCTTTCCTCCCCAAAAAAAGGTGCTCGTATTCAGTCGCAAAACCTGATGCTATTTCGGATCTGACTTGGTCTAGGCGCTCTGGGGAAGTACTGTTTTGACCGCGTACGGCGCCAATCCAAAAAAAAGAACTCAGTAGAAACAGTAGAATTTTTTTCATATCAACACGTTCAGCTTCAATTTTTTAAACTTGTACAAAGTAATTAAAGTTTGCGTATATCCCAGCCCCTTTAGGTTTCTCATGCATTTCGGCAATTTAACCGAACTCTTCTTGCCTATCACGGGCATGATCCAAAGGCCTACACCCCATTTCTTTAACGAACTGAAGCGCCGACTTTTCGCAAAAATCCGAAAAAAAAAAGAGGGCCGAAGCCCTCCCTTTGATCAATTGACTTGTCGCTACTTTTTTGTCAAAACTATATCTCCCGCATCGCCATAGTCTCGATTGGACCAGCTAATGGATATGGTACCGTCTTCGTTTACCACACCGTTAATGGTAAAGGGATCGCCATATCGGTCCGCGTTGGAAGGATCGCCGGTGATTTCCCCACAGGCCTCAGATATTCTTCCCGAAGGAGCAGAGTCATCATAGAGACCCGGATACATACCAAATGAGATGTCATTTACAGAATAAACTCCAGTGCCAGCAGTGGTAAATACTACTTCATCAGATCCAGCTATCACGTAATCGGTAGTGGTCTGACCGGCTCCTCCTTCTCCGTCTCCCAACTGCAGGTACTCCCAAAAAACTGTGTAAGTACCCGCCAATTCTGAGGAACAGATCACCCGGATTGCGACCAAAAGGTCTCCGTAGTTGGTAGAAACCTGTGCACCATTGGCTGCGGTCATCTTCAAAACTAGATCCGGAGTCTCTGCGGGATCAATATTACCCGTCAGCACGGTCACCGGCACGGTGGCTGTAAATTCACCTGCGGGAATCGTGACAGATGCTTCGCTAAATTCATAGTGTACACCCCGTATCGCGGTAGAAGTTGGGTCAACCTCAATATCCACGGTTATCGGCGAGGAGCTATTGGTGGAAACCCTGTTCACCTGCAATTCGACGAGGTCCGTCTGGTCTGCACCCAGCCGAACAAACGAAACCGTTCGTCCGTTGGGCAGTCGTCCATCTTCAAACTCAACAAAGCTGTCTCTTAAGAGTATGTCGTCTCCTTGATCGTCAAAGCAACCGGTCAGCGACGCAGATGCCAAAATCACCGCAAGGAATATAAATATCTTATTGAATTTCATGATCTTCTGATTTTTAGTTGTAACCGGGATTGTTTTCCAGCAGCTCATTGAGCGTGATCTCGTCCTGCGGGATCGGAGCCAATAGTCGGTAGTCGTCAAAAGGAACCGGCTCAAAAGACCCTGCTTTGGAAATGGTCAGCCCATTTCGCTTCAGATCAAACCATCGGTGTCCTTCCAAGGCAAACTCCGTTCTTCTTTCCTTCAGAATCGCTTGAAAAAGGGCATCTCCTGACAGACCGGACAGCGCCACAACCCCTCTTTTGCCTCTCAAAGCATTTAGGTCCGACAATGCACCGGCATTATCTCCTGTCTTCTGTCTCGCTTCAGCTCGGATTAGGTAAAGTTCCGAAGCACGAAGGATGGGAAGGTTTTCCAAAAAGTCGCCTTTGGCACCGAGCCACTTCTTGGACTCATAGACAATCCCATCGGCACCGCTTCTCGTAGTCTCTGCCCACATGGTTTTTCGGATATCGCCTGCATCGTAGGCAGCCAGCAACTCATCGGTAGCAGTCACGATAAACTGGGCACCCGTGTACACATCGGCAGTCAGCGAGCACATGGAGTTGTTTACCCCATCCACCGTGGACCAGTCCACCGATCTGATTTCCATTTCAAATACCGATTCTGGATTGGGAAAAGTATTGAAGGCTGCTTCGTAGCCGGAAGCATCTACCAAGCCAGTACCGCTATTGGTCAGTCCCATGGTTGCCATCGCTTGGGTAGCCATTGCGGCAGCCTCCGCATTTTTGCCCTCGTAGAGATAAACTCTCGACAAGAGCAACTCGGCTGCCCCCTTGGACGCCCGGTAGACTCCCGCGGTCCCCAAAGATGCCGCTCCTAATCCGGAAATAGCCGTATTCAGGTCAGCCTCAATCTGGTCATAGACTTCGCGGTTCGTACTTCTGGATCTGAAGTCCGCATTGGAAAGACCAAGAGTAGGTGTGGTACGCAGAATCACGGAAGCATTCCAGCCGTTCACTTCCCGGCCCGGCTCATAGCCATAGACTCGAGCCAGATCGAAGTAGAACAAGGCTCGGAGGAAAGATGCCTCTCCTTTTAGCTTTGCGCGGAGCGTTTCATCTCCCTCGACCTTGTCGATTTCCGTCAGTAAGATGTTGGCCTCGTTGATTCCCAAAAAGATACCAACACCATCGTTATTTGGATAGGTCCAGAGATTGATGTGCTGGCGGTCCGCATTTGCTTCCTGCCCAATATATCTGCCCGTGTTGGCGATGATCCTTAGGTTATCCGCCATGATCTCAGGCGCGATCATCATGGTTTGCCCGTAGTAGTTGAAGCTTCTGACTCTACCATAGATGGAGAATAATAAGGACTCAAAGCTCTCCACATCAGTGAAAGCCGTCTCGGGGGTCAAGCTTTGCCTTGGCTCTGTCTCCAGCATGCTATCGCAGGATCCGATCAACAAAGCTCCTCCCAGAATAAGTGTTTTAAATATATTTTTCATTCTCGATTCCCTTTAGAAGTTAAGATTGATCCCAGCAGTGATTTGTTTTCCGTTTGGATAGGACCCATAGGTAGAGGTTCCTACGGAGTTGACTTCGGGGTCGATTCCGTTATACTTGGTGAAAGTGGCTAAGTTCATGCCCTGGACAAAAACGCTGGCGCTGCTCATGCCAATTCTGCGTGCCATCTCCGTTCCCAGCGTATATTTCAAAGTTACTTGCTTCAGACGGATATATCCCCCATCGCTTAGTAGTCGGGTTGATTCGGTACCGATATTGGAGGTTCCGGGTGCTTGCCCACCTTCGTAAGGCTTTCCAACCGTGGTGATATCCCCGGGCTGCTTCCAGTAGTCTTCCTGGCTCACAAACTGGTTGTCAGGTCCGGAGCCCCAAGATCCCAGGTTGTAGATATCCGAGTTCCATACCAGGTTCCCAAATTGACCTTGGAAAAACACCTCCAAGCTCAGGGGGCCATAGCTGAAATTATTGGTAAAGCCTCCATAGCTGCTGGGGAGTGCGCTTCCCCTATAGGCAAGGGTGGATTCGCCGGCCACGTAGGTGTAGCTGCCCGCCTCGTCCGAATACATCGCCAAGCCGTTGGCGGGGTTTACGCCCAAGTAGTTGTTCGTATAGAAAAACTCGATAGGCTTGCCTACGATCAGGTCGTTGCCGATTCTGTCCAGGCCGTCGTAAAGGGATAGCAGCTCATTTTCCAAGACAGTGAAATTAAAGGCTGAAGACCACTGGAATTTCCCAGAAACCACATTGGTGGTTTGCAAGTCGAAGTCTATTCCTTGATTTCTCACCTCTCCCGTGTTTCTCGTGATAGTCCCAAAACCTGAGTCCACTGGCAGTGGAGTGTCAAACAACAGTGATTTGGAGTCTTTTCTCCAAAAATCAACAGTTGCGATGATCCGCCCATTGAACATGGTCGCGTCCACGCCGACGTTCATCGTGTGGGCTTCTTCCCAAGTAAGCAAATCATTTCCCAATTGAGAGATAGTCAAGCCCCCATTTCCAAGATATTGTCCGCTTGATCCAACCAAGGTTCTGGACGCGAAATTCGCGATGTCCGAGTTGCCCGTAAGCCCATAAGAAGCTCTAACCCGGAGGTTGTCCAGCCAGGTAGCATCCTGAAGAAATGCTTCCGAAGACATTCTCCAACCCACGGAAAATGCACCGAAGGTTCCCCATTTGTTTTCCGCACCAAATCTGGAAGATCCATCTCTTCGGATCGTCAGATCTGCTGTGTATCTGTCGTCATAGTCATACTTAGCCTGCCCGAAGAAACCAGCTCGTTTGTATTCGGTGTAGTTGGAGTTGACAGCAAAAGGCGTCGCTGCGTTTTGCAGATAGATCAGTGTGGGATTGGGAAATCCGCGGCCGGTTGCCGACTGGAGGTCTTCATTTCCCAGCTTATACTCAAAACCCAATACGCCGGAAACGTTGTGAACCTCATTGAAGGTCCTGTTGAAATTGAAGTTGTGGTTCGTGTTGAAATTCGTTTTTCTTCTGGCGGTAAAAACCGATGCTCCACCGTAGGCGGCAAAGACCGGAATAGTCGATGGCCTGTTGTTGATGTCGGCATTGTCGGAGAAGTCCAATCCAAAATAGGAAGTCCAGCTCAGCCAAGGCACAAATTGGTAGGTCAGCGAAAGGTTGGAAACGGTTTGGACCGTCTTGGCATTTCGGACTTCCTCAGTCACCCCTTGGACGATGTTGTAGCCAAACAAGTGGTTCGAGGGATAGGCCGCAAAAGTCCCGTCCTCATTGTAAATCGGCACATTTGGTCTAGCAGAATAGCCCGCGACGAAAGGACCGTTCACAAAATTTCCCCGATCAATCGTCCCGTTGGTAGTCTGATAGGCCAATGAGAGAGCTGCTGATACCGTAAATTTCTGATTGGGCTTGTGGGTCAAATTGAGGCGTCCGGTAGCCCTTTGGTAGTCGGACATGATAATCTGTGCCTCCTGATCAGTATAAGATCCCGAAAGGAAAAAGGTCGTTCTCTCGTCTCCCCCAGACACGGAGAGATCATAGATGCTTACCCTTGCATCCCTGTACAGTTCATCCACCCAGTTATAACTTTCAAGATTTGGATCTTCGGGATCTCCATAGGTCGATGCTGCATTTGCAGGATTAAGCCCTGCGTTGATGTAGGCGTCCCGTTTTATCGTAGCCAGCTGGGTAGCGTCCATCACGTCATAGAGGTTTAGCGGCTTCACTATTCCCTCCTGGACAGACACCCTTACATTGGTCTTCCCTTTTTTTCCTCTCTTGGTCGTGATCAGCACGACCCCGTTGGCCGCCTGAGCACCATAGATTGCAGCGGACGCCGCATCCTTCAGTACTTCGATCGACTCGATGTCATTTGGGTTGATGGAACCCAAAGCGTTTTGTGAACCCTGTCCAGACAGGCCTCCGCCCTGAACCTGCACACCATCTACTATATAGAGGGGCTCATTGCTGGCATTGACAGAGCCTGTTCCACGAATTCTGACATTCAAGGCACCGCCCGGCTGTCCAGTAGATGAAGTGACCTGCACACCGGCGATCCTTCCCTGCATCGCTCGATCAAAAGATTGGACAGGAAGATCCTGAAACACCTCGCCCTTTACAGAAGACACCGCACCGGTCATCTCCCGCTTGGATTGGTCACCGTAGGAGGTGATCACAAATTCGGACAGAGACTGCACGTCCGGCTCCATTGCTACGGTGATGTCCGTGAGATTTCCGATCACCACTTCCTGCGTAGTCATCCCCACGAAACTTATGACCAAAATATTGCTTCCGGCGGGGACATTGATCGAAAACTTGCCATCTATATCCGTGGCCGTCCCGATGGTGGTCCCCTTGACCAGAACTGTCGCTCCCGGCACTCCCATATCATCCTCCACAGAGGTGACGGTACCGGTGATCACACGATTTTGAGCAAACGCCACAACGCCTACACAAAACAGCATGAGTCCTAGAAGTAAAACTTTCCTCATAATTTTTGTTTTTGGTTGAAGATTATAAAAAGTACTATCGCCCGAACTCTAACATTCTGCTTGAAGTACCGGTAAGAATGTACAAAAGTTTATGAGAACTGGCAAATAATATCCAATCCTTTGTAAGCCTTTTTAGAATATTATTCTGTTAATTAAAAAATGACGGACTGAATCAGATTATTATTTCGAGAAGAAAATGTTAACAAAAGTTAATTCTCACAAAAAAATGTCCTGAAAATCAAAAAATACATGAATGGTAGACCGAAAGTCCGTCACAGACGTTTTTGACTAGATCCTTAGTCAGTTATTGGCTTTAGGATTGAGCAAGAATGTCCATCAATTAATTGCCAAATTATTAGCTTTCACCGACCTACAATTGGTATACCCGAAAGCCGCCAAACAAAAATCCCCGCTTCAGCATATTGCAGCGGCTGAGGAAAGTCAAAGGATTTTGATGGTGATACGTCTATTGAGGGCCTGGTTTTTGGGACTGGAATTTGGAACCATTGGCTCTTTGTCACCTTTGCCTTCCACCATCACTCGCCCCGGATGCAGCCCGGCAGCGACCAAAAACGACTGCACACTTGTGGCCCTTTGCAGACTTAGCGTCTGATTGTAGGCCACACTTCCGACATTGTCGGTATGGCCTGTTATCAGAATGTTCACGTTGGGATTTTCAAGCAAGAATTTCAACAGACGAGTAAGCGAAGACTTTGATTCAGGCTTTAAGTCATATTTGTCAAACTCAAAAAACACGTTTTCGAACACAAACTCCTCACCCGGCCCAACGGGAGTCAGCTCCACTTTAAGATCTTTTACGTTTTGGATCTTGTCCCGCTCCACATTGTAGATTTTTGGCAGGAAGCCCTTCTTTTCCACATATAGCCCAGACACGGCATTTTCCGGGTAGAGCATCATGAATTCGCCGGTTTTGCCGTCGGACTGAAACTGGTACAGCGTACTGTCATTCGTCAACGACACTAGCGACAGGGTCGCATCTACGGGCTGCCCAGTTTTGGCATTGAAAACCTTCCCTTCCGTTACGGTCAGATTTTCCCCCAAGTAAATTTCCTCGGGAAACTTAAAACGGTAGAGCAAAGACCGGTCATTTTCATCTTCTTCCGAAGAAAGCTCGGTGTAGTAGGCATAGTCTTTTTTGGCCGTGATGAAAAGTGCCACCTGCTCCAACTGGTCATTGATGGGAAGTCCTAGATTTTCGGGTTTTTGGAATTCCCCATTTTTCACCCTCGAAAGAAAAATATCCATCCCCCCAAAGCCGAGATGCCCATCCGAGGCAAAAAAAAGGATCTCGTTGTTGAAAAACATAAAAGGCGATATCTCATCCTTTGGTGTATTCACCACGTCCCCGAGATTTTTGGCATCCGACCAGGAACCATCGTTTTGACGGACGCTGTACCAGATATCATTCCCACCAAATCCCCCGCGACGATTGGAGGAAAAAAACAAAATCCGCCCGTCAGCAGACAGTGAGGGCTGCGAGTCCCAAGACCGAGAATTTACTTTGGCTCCCATATTGGTAGGGCGTTCCCAGGCCCCATTTACCTTGTAGGCCACGTAGAGGTCACAGCTCCCCTGAGAGTCCGGGGCATCGCAGGAGGTATAGATCAGTATCTTTCCGTCTGCCGTCACCGAGCAAGTGCCTTCGTTGTATTGGGAATTGATAGTCTGGGCTAAGCTGCGAGGACTGGTCCAGCCGTCGTCGCCATTCGAAAACGCAGTGAAAATATCCTCCTTGTCAAAATTTCCCGTACCGTCTCTTTTCGTAAAAAGGATCTGCTCGCCATCGGCGGTCAATACCGGAAAATATTGGAGATTGAATTCATTCAAAGGAGACTTCAGTATCTCCTTCTCGATTGAGCGGATATCACCCAGCTGCGTTCCCAAAAAATCCATCTGGCTTTTCATCTGAGTGTAATACATGGACTTTTTGAATGTTTCATCAAAAAGTGGATCGACTTCCTGAAACTGCCGGAAAGCTTCCGTGAATTTGCCCTGCTTGAGATAGAGGTTTGAAAAAAGCCAGCCGAAATCCGCCGAATTCTTGGGGGTAGCATTCTTCCCGCCAAGCTTTGATTTTCCTGCAACGGCTACTTTTTCAGCCTCAATCAGTCTACCTTGGGTGATCAGCAATTGGGAGGCTTTGACATAGGCTTCCAAAAACGATGCCTCCCTTGCTATTGCTGCCTGATACTTCGCCAGCGCTTCATCGTAGCGCCTCGCAAGGGTCAGCTCTTCGCCTTCTTGATAAAACTTGATTGCCCGGCCATCTATAATCGAGTAGGTCTGGGCTTCAGCTCGCAGAAAGAAGAAAAACAGAATGGCAAAGAGAAAAACAGGGCGCATTTACTTATGGAATGTCCATAAATTTATGCGTTTGCAGGGAAATTTTCCAATTTGGGTGGTTTTTAACGTACTCGACGATTTCGGGAATGAAATGCGTAGCCTTACTCCACTCAGGCTGGAGGCGCAGTTCACACAGGGGACTTACTTTGGCGGCATGCTCTTCGGCAAAGGCAAAATCGCTTTTGTTGAAGACTACTGCCTTGAGTTCGTCGGCATGCTTGTAGATGGATGGATGCGGTTTTTTGAATTTCTTTGGGGAAAAGCAAACCCAGTCAAAGTCGCCCGAAAAAGGATGCGCTCCAGAAGTTTCAATGTTGGTGGTGAAGCCTTTTTCCTTCAAAAGCTTAGTCAGCGGACCCAAATCGTACATCAAAGGTTCACCTCCGGTGATCACGGCCAATCGGCCGGGGTGGGCCAAGGCATCCTCCACGATCTGCTCGATAGCCAAAACCGGCCACTTTTCCGCTTCCCAACTTTCCTTCACATCGCACCAGACGCAGCCCACATCACAGCCTCCCAGCCGGATAAAATAGGCAGCATGCCCTGTAAATCGTCCTTCTCCTTGTATGGTGTAGAAAGCCTCCATGATCGGAAGCTGCAGGCCGGCGGCCACTAATTCTTGTTTGCTTGACGCGACGAGGTCTTGAGTGTTCATGAATTTTTGGTAAAGCGGGCGATTGAACCGCTGGTGAATGAGAATGCAAAAATAGCTTTAAAGTTGGAAAGTGACAAGGTTGAAAGGTTTGGCTGAGCTTTGCCACTTTAGAACCCCGCCACCTCACAACCCTTTACTCATCACCAAACGGTAATCCTCCACTCCTCCCTTCGGCAAAACCTCGATGATCTTGAAGCCACGGCTTAGCCCGAAGCATATCATGGCCGGAAAGCGGTTTCTCGTTTTGAAAAAGACAGATTTGAAGCCTTGCTCTCTAGCCCATTTCTCTTGGTATTCCGCCAATGCATCAGCGACTCCGTGTTTTCTGAAATCGGGAAGCACTCCTCCCATCCAGGAATAAAATGTATCGGGTGTTTCGCTCTGATACCCAACCTTAAAACCCAATAGCCCTTCTTGGTTTTCCGCTACCAAAGCCAAGTAAAGACGGTGCCTCAATCGGTCTTCATAAAAATTGAGGGAAGCCTTTCCGGGAAACTCCGGGATGTGCTCATGCACCCATAGGAGTTCTTCCAGAGAGGCTTCCCTGATTATGAAATTCATTGGATTTGAAACTTGAGACATTGAAAAACTCTTGCGAACCAGCTATCTAATTTAGCTGCTTGCCGTTTCAATTTTCAAATCCGCCCATTTTTCAATCTTTTTTCACTGTTGGGTAGGTCACGCCCAGCTGCTCCAAGTAGGTATCGTACTTGGTTTCATCATAGTAGTACTTCTCCAACTCGGGACGGAAGCGCTTCATCGTCTCCGTATTTAGATAGATCGGTGCTGGATCATCTTGGTTAATCATTGGTTTGTAAGTTTCCTCTTTGGTCTGGACGTTTTTGAAGTAATCCCAAGCCTGATCCACCAGCTCCGGCTTTAGCAGAAAGTCCAGGATCGTCATCGCCTCGGCTTTTGCGCCAGCAGTCACACCCTTGTGTGCAATCGGCGTGGCCATGGCTATGGCATTGCTCCAGTGGTGTCCCGGAAGTCCGGGGATATTGGAGGGAAAGCGCAGCGTCACGGTCGGAACTACCCAAGAAACGTCGCCAATATCATCCGATCCACCGGAGATGGGTTCCTTCACCGGCAAGCCCAAGGTATCCAATTTGGTAGCCAAACCTTCTTCTTTGGCACCTTGTTCCTTCTGGGTGGCTTTCGCCAAAGTCTGGTCTTTTTCATCCCACTCAGGCAAACCTACTTTGAGGATGTTTTGGTACATGGTCTCGGCAATGGTCTTGTTGAAATGCCGTGGCCACGCCGTGCCGACAATCTTGGAGCTCATCGTCGTACCGGTCATCAGCGCCGCTCCCTTGGCGATGTCATTAGCTTGGGCGTACATCTCCATGATTCCGTCATACTTCACATCGCGGAAATAGTACCAGATCGAGGCCTGAGAAGGGACCACATTGGGCTGATCTCCGCCATCGGTGATCACCGAGTGCGAGCGCTTGAGCGGATGGAGGTGTTCGCGCTTGTAGTTCCATCCGATATTCATCAGCTCAGTCGCATCTGCGGCGCTTTTTCCTCTCCATGGAGCTCCAGCAGAATGTGCAGCATCTCCCGAGAAGGTGTATTCTACAGAAATCAAACCCGTTCCGGAAGCTTGGCCATAGCTTACTCCGAGATTATTGGCCACGTGGGTGAAAATACAGATATCCACTCCGTCAAACTTTCCGTCTCGCGTAAACCAAGCTTTAGCTGCTACCAATTCTTCTGCAATTCCAGGCCAAAGAACCAGCGTCCCGCCGATATTTTCGCGCTCCATGATTTGCTTGACAGCAAGTGCTGCCGTGATATTCAACGGAATTCCTGCATTGTGACCTTCCCCATGGCCAGGAGCTCCCTCCACGATCGGCTTGTGATAGGCTACACCTGGATATTGGGATGCTTTCGGAATATCATCCACATCAGACCCCAAAGCGATGACAGGTCCCTCTCCGTTACTCCAGGTCGCAAACCATGCGGTAGGAATCCCAGACACGCCATTTTCTATCTTGAAACCATTTTTCTCGAGGATACCAGTAAGGTATTTGGAAGATTCGATCTCTTGAAAACCCAGTTCCGCAAAGCTGAATATCTTATCGACCATCACCTGACTTTGCTTGTGATTGGCCTGTACGATTTCTGCTACCTCAGTCTTGAGGGCTTCGATTTGCTTGGTAGAGTATTTTTTTTGGGGAAAAGCCGAAAGGCAAACTCCAGCTGCCAGTGCAAAGGCTAACAGTAATTTCTTTCTCATAAGGTCGGTTGGTTAGGTTTTGGAAAATACAAAAAAGCCCCAAGTGTCTGAAACAAAATTGATCAGTGGCAAAAAGCCCGATTTGAGAGGAATTGGAAAATTGCCTACCAAAGCCGCCTGATTTTTCTATTTTTGCAGGCATTCAGTCAAAAAATCAAGAATATTTCAATCATGGCGGATTACAACTTCCGGGAAATCGAGCAGAAATGGCAAAGCTATTGGAAAGAAAAGGGCACTTTCAAGGCGGAAGTCGACCCCAACCGACCTAAGTTCTACTCCCTGGATATGTTTCCCTACCCCTCCGGAGCCGGTCTTCACGTCGGCCATCCACTGGGATACATCGCATCCGATATCGTAAGCCGATTCAAAGCTTTGAAGGGTTTCAACGTCCTACATCCTATGGGCTATGATTCCTTTGGTCTGCCTGCTGAGCAATATGCCATCCAGACTGGGCAGCATCCTGCCATTACAACCGAGCAAAACATTTCTCGCTATACCGAGCAGTTGAAAAACATCGGTTTTGCCTTTGATTGGGACCGGGAGGTAAGAACCTCCGATCCTGCCTACTACAAGTGGACGCAGTGGATCTTTATGCAGCTCTTCAAGAGCTATTATGATTTGGATGCGAATAAGGCTCTTTCAATCGACTCCTTAATTTCCCGATTTGAGACTTTGGGCAATAAAGGGGTAAATGCTGTGAGCGATGAGGACACTCCGACATTTTCCGCTGAGGACTGGAAGGCATTCTCGGTAAAGGAAAAGCAGGAAATGTTGCTCAAATACCGTCTAACCTTCCTTGCTGAAACCACCGTCAACTGGTGTGCCGCTTTGGGAACAGTACTTTCCAACGACGAGGTGAAAGATGGCTTCTCCGAAAGAGGCGGCCATCCCGTGGAGCGCAAAAAGATGATGCAATGGTCCATGCGGATCACCGCCTACGCCGATCGCCTGCTACAAGGACTTGACCGGGTCGATTGGGCAGAACCCATCAAGGAAATGCAGCGCAACTGGATCGGAAAGTCGATCGGAGCCGAGGTGATTTTTCAAGTGAAGGGATCGGACCAAACCATCAAAGTCTTTACGACCCGCGTGGACACTATTTATGGAGTGACTTACCTGGCTTTGGCACCGGAATCGGAGCTGGCGGCTAGCCTGATCACCGAAGGTCAGCGTGCGATTGCCGAGGCCTATATAGAAGTGGCCAAAAACCGCTCAGAGCGCGAGCGAATGAGCGATGTAAAGACCATTTCCGGAGCTTTCACTGGCTCCTATGCCATCAATCCATTCAATGGGGAGGAAATCCAAATCTGGGTGGCTGACTATGTGTTGGCTGGATATGGAACAGGCGCCGTAATGGCCGTTCCTGCGCACGATGAGCGAGACTACAACTTTGCAAAGCACTTTGGCTTGGAGATCCGCCAAGTGATTGACGGTTCCATGGAAAATGGTTCTTTCCCAGGCAAAGGCGGATTGATTGTCAATTCAGGATTCATTTCCGGCCTCTACATGCAGGACGCGATGAATAAATGCATCGAGTTTTTGGAGGAAAAAGGAATCGGAAAAGGCAAGATCCAATACAGAATGCGGGACGCGATCTTTACGCGTCAGCGCTACTGGGGTGAGCCGCTTCCGGTTTATTTCAAGGACGGCCTGCCTTATCTGATCGAGGAAAAAGACTTGCCTTTGGTATTGCCTGAGGTAGACAAATATTTGCCGACCGAAGACGGAGAACCGCCTTTGGGACGTGCAAAAGACTGGACTTACAAAACGGCGGAGGGAGAATTTCCTTTGGAAATGTCCACCATGCCAGGTTGGGCCGGTTCCAGCTGGTACTTCTTCCGCTACATGGATACGAAAAACAATTCGGTGTTTGCTGACAAAGCCAAAACGGATTACTGGGGGGCAGTAGACCTCTATATCGGAGGTTCGGAACATGCCACGGGACACCTGCTGTATTCCAGATTCTGGACGAAGTTCTTGCATGATATAGGGGCTGTCCATATCGATGAGCCTTTCCAAAAAATGATCAACCAAGGGATGATCCAAGGTAGATCCAACTTCGTGTACCGAGTCAAAGGAAGCAACCAGTTCGTGAGCTACGGACTGAAGGATCAATACGATTCCTTTGCCATGCACGTAGACGTAAACATCGTGCACAACGATCAGCTGAACCTGGAAAAATTCAAAGCCTGGAGACCGGACTTGGCCGATGCGGAATTTATCCTGGAAGATGGCAAATACATCTGCGGCTCTGAGGTCGAAAAAATGTCCAAGTCCAAGTACAATGTGGTCAATCCGGACGACATCATCGAGCGGTACGGCGCCGACACGCTTCGCTTGTATGAGATGTTCTTGGGGCCTTTGGAGCAGTTCAAGCCTTGGAACACCAACGGGATCGACGGCGTGTTCAAGTTTTTGAGAAAGCTCTGGAACCTGTACCACAATGCAGCTGGCGAATTCTCTGTTTCCGATGCCCCAGCGAGCAAAGAAGAATTGAAAGCCTTGCACAAAGCCATCAAAAAGATGGAAGAGGATATGGCCAACCATTCCTTTAACACTTCCGTGTCCAGCTTCATGATCTGCGTGAATGAGCTGACTGCGTTGAAATCCAACAAGCGGGAGATCTTGGAACCCTTGGCGGTATTGATTTCTCCTTATGCTCCGCACATCGCCGAGGAGCTCTGGGCACTACTAGGTCATCAGGAGTCTATCACAAAGTCTTCTTTTCCTGAATTCAAAGAAGAGTACTTGGTAGAGAGCGCCTTTGAGTACCCGGTGATGATCAATGGCAAGATGCGCGCAAAAATCAACCTCTCCCTTTCGCTCTCCGTTCAGGAGATCGAAAAAGCCGCGCTCTCCGACGAAGGCGTTCAAAAGTGGCTGGAAGGCAAGGCACCAAAAAAAGCGATCATCGTGCCGGGTAAGATTGTAAACCTCGTCTTATAAAAACAGACAAAACCAAAGGAAAAGGGGAGCGTTGTTTCCCCTTTTTCATTTTCTAAATTACCTTCAAGTTGCCTTTCTACTAAAGCATGATCATTTATACCTTCCCTATTCGCACCGCTTTTATCGATCGGGATTTGGAAATGATCAGCCCAGTTGCCAAGATCCGGCCGCTGGTTTTCACCAACCAGCCCACCCAACTCCCCTTCTACTTTTTCCTCCAGTTCTTCCAGCTACTTTGGTTTTTGCCCAAAACTGAACAATATCTATGCTTTTTTGGGGGATACCACAGTGTTTTGCCCGTATGGTTTGGAAAGGTCTTTGGAAAAAAGTGTACCATTCAAGCAGGCGGCATGGACTGCATGAATATGCCGGAAATAGGCTATGGGAATTTCCGGAAAAAATGGCTTAGAAAAGCGACCGTTTACTCTTTCAAAAATTGTAGCCAAATCCTTCCCGTAGCCGCGTCCCTTGTCCAACATGACTATCGATACGATCCACGAATCAACCCAAAGCAGGGCCTTCTGAACTTGATTCCCACCTTAAAAACCCCCATTCAAGTCGTTCACAATGGCTTCGATACCGATTTTTGGAAACAGCTAAATTTTGAAAGACATCCAAAAAGCTTCATATCGGTTGCCACCGGAACCTCCACTACTTCCCGAGCTATTGTCAAAGGCTATGACCTGATCGAAATGTTGGCCGAAAACCACCCCGATTGGAGCTTTACCCTAGTGGGGGACAAAGACTACCATTCCCGTAACTCAAACGTGAAGGTTTTGGGAAAATTGAGCCCTATGCAGCTCAAAGAGCTCTACAACAAACATCAATTTTACCTTCAGCTTTCAACCTCAGAAGGCTTTCCAAACGCCCTGGGTGAAGCAATGGCCTGCGGCTGCATTCCAATTGGTTCAGCAGTAGGAGCGATTCCAGAAATCATTGGAACAAGCGGCTTGGTTCTGCAAAGAAAAGGTCTGCATCTCCTGGAAGATGAGTTGGAGAATCTGTTCAAAAAGGACCTCGACCACCTTTCCCAAGAGAACTCGAAGAGAATTGCCTTGGAATTCAATTTTGACAAAAGGAAACGCTTGCTCCTTTCCAACCTAGGTCTCTCCTAGCACTCACATCAACCCGAAATTTTTCCGATAGATCGCCTCATGGAGATCTGAATTCAATCGAATAGCATCACGAGTTTCCAAAAAAGGATTGGAATACTATTCTATCACCAACAAAGTCCCTACCATGGAAATCTGTCTCCAATTCAAAAAATCGCATTCCAGACTTCCATAAAAATTTACATTAAGCCCTCTGAAATAATAAGTTCCGCCTTAGATCGCGTCCCAAAAATCGGGCAACAGTTTCCTAACCAAAATCTCCAGTTTCCAAATTTTCAAAAAGGAATCCTCCTATTTGCGAGTAAATTCAGAATCTTCTAAAATCCAAGATTTTACAAATGGAAAAACCAGTTTTTTAACTTTTTACAAAAAAATCAAGCAATGGGATACTTTTTTAAACCAGTTTTTCAAAAGTTCACAAAATACCAAAACAAAGAGATACAAAAAAAGGGAGCCTTTTTGAAAATAGGCTCCCGGTTAGGGTTTATTGTTAATGGATTAAAACCATATAAACTTTGGCATTAGGCTAGGTTGAGCTATGTTTTAGTATGCAAAAGTTTCTTAAACCTAAGAAAAGACTTCAAATATTCAAAACTTCAATAAAAAAAGCCGGATTTTTTTTCTTCAATCCAAAACTAAGATTGTCCAACGCCAAACCACAGGCATTGAATTTTTCATTTAACTTGAACCAAAACCCACCCAGATGAAAAAAACCTTCCTCTTTGCCGGCGTAATCTTGGCCCTATATCTAGCCGGCATTGCCTTTATCCCACCCTACATCGAAGCTCAAAGAAACCCAGTAACTCAAAGCCCTCCTTATTCGGTTTCCTTGGAAGCGCGACAATTGTATGGACGATTGGATTTTATCGCGGACCTTCATTGCGACGCCTTATTGTGGGGAAGAGATCTGACCCAGCGGGGTTCACGCGGACACGTGGATTTCCCTAGGATGCGCGACTCAAATGTCGCCCTAGAGATGTTCACCATTGTGTCGAAGTCTCCCTCTGGCCAAAATATGAAGAAAAATTCCTCCGACACCTTTGACAATATCACCCCCCTTACAATTGCCAAAGGCGAAGGGCCATGGAACTGGTTCAGCCTCATTAACCGAACTCTTTCCCAATCAGAAGCCTTGTCGGATTTTGTGGAAAAAGAAGAAGGGAACGCTATTTTCATCCGTTCGAAAAAAGAACTGGAACAGCTCATCGAGGCAAGAATGTCCAACAAAGAGGTCATAGGAGCTATGCTCGGCATCGAAGGTGGACATGCGATCGAAGGCTCGCTCGAAAATCTGGAAAAAGTCTATCAGGCAGGAGTGCGCATGATAGGCCCCACCCACTTTTTCGACAATGAATTCGGTGGATCCGCACATGGGGAAAACAACGAAGGGCTGACAGAATTTGGGAAGTCTGCCATCAGAAGAATGAATGAGCTTGGGATTTTCATCGACCTGGCCCACTCCTCGCCTGCCATCGTGGACGATGTATTGGACCTAAGTACAAAGCCCGTTATCATCTCGCATACCGGCGTGCGCGGAGTGCTGGACTCACAGCGCAATCTGAGCGACGAACAGATCAGAAAGATCGCCGACAAAGGCGGGATTATCGGCATCGCTTTTTTTGACGGTGCGGTCGGCAGTCCAGAGCTTCCAAATATCATCGCGTCCATCAAATATGTGAGGGACTTGGTTGGAGTTCGATATGTTGCCCTTGGCTCTGACTATGATGGTTCGGTAAGTGTGCCTTTCGACATTACTGGCTTACCATTGATCGTCGAAGGGCTGATGGAATCCGGCTTCACCGAAGAGGAAATCCGATCCGTCATGGGAGAAAATGTGAAACGATTTCTCCTCGAAAATCTCGAATAAGGCATGAAAGAGAGTAAAATCCACCAACAGTCTGCCAGGTTTGGTAAGATCCAAGAATACCTCGGGGAATTCGTATACGGCGGGATAGACGGCGCCGTGACCACATTTGCCGTGGTGGCTGGTGGATTTGGCGCGAATCTGGATTCGGGAATCCTAATCATCCTTGGCTTCGCTAACCTGTTTGCAGATGGATTCTCAATGTCGGTAGGCGCATATCTTTCTGCCAAAAGCGAGCGGGACAACTATACCAAGCATGAAAAAATCGAATACTGGGAAGTGGAAAACCTACCGGAAACAGAGCGCAGGGAAATCGAGCAGATCTATCGAGAGAAGGGATTTGTGGGAGATCTTCTGGATAAAATCGTTGACCACATCTGCTCGGACAAACATCTTTGGGTTGCGGAAATGATGAAGGATGAACTCGAAATGATCCGCGACACCAAGAGTCCTTTCACCATAGGTTTGGCGACTTTGGTGTCCTTCGTCTCGGTCGGACTTATTCCCCTCCTGATCTATCTCTGGGACTTCTTTTTCCCCACGGAGAGGGATATCTTTTTCTGGACTTGCGTCTTGACTGGGTTCGCCTTTTTGGTAGTCGGCTGGCTGAAAAGCTACGTCAATCAGACATCCGCGATCAGGAGCATTAGCGAGACTTTTGCGTTGGGTGCACTTGCGGCTGTTGTGGCCTATTTTGTCGGTAATATCCTCGAAGCATTTTTTATCAAATAACTGAATATGAATACCATCCACGACGTACTGCTCCGAATGGACCAGATTGTAGTTGAATGTAAATCAAAGCAGTCCCGAATCGGCTACTTCGCAATATTGTACCGGCAGGTCACCCGAAGAGTCAGGGACGGCATACTGGCTGGGGAATTTGAAGACAATCCGAGAATGGAGGTGTTGGACGTATGTTTTGCGAAGCGCTTCATCGACGCGTATGAGCTCTGGCAGCAGGGCGCGGGCTGCACCGAAAGCTGGCGACTGGCCTTTGAAGCAAGCAAAGAGGCAAAACACCTCGTACTACAACATCTATTTCTGGGCATCAATGCCCACATCAATCTGGATCTGGGGATCGCCGCCGCCGAAACGATGGCGGAAAAAGAGCTTTCCGGGATACAGGGCGACTTTAATCAAATCAATTCCCTTTTGGCTGAGTTGGTCGATGGGGTCAAAAGCAACATCAGCAAAGTCTCCCCTATCTTCGGCTGGCTGATTCCCCTGGCAAAGGGCAGGGACGAAATGCTCCTCAACTTCTCCATACAGATTGCCAGAAACGGTGCCTGGAAATACGCTGGTGAATATCATGCGGACAACAACAAAGCTTTTCAGATTCAGGATCGGGACCAAAACATTTCGGCTTTGGCAAGAAAACTAATCAGTCCAGGCAAGTTCTTGGCATTCCTGGTTAAGATTGTCTGCTTTGCCGAGTGGAAGTCGGTAAGCCGAACCATCGATCAGCTGGACGTGGTAATCGACAAGGCACTGAGTCAATAGTTGTCTTTACCAGTTTGGCGGGCGCTAGTAAACAGTTTGGTCCGTCAGACTTTCCTTCTCCATTTCTCCTCGATTTCTGCGATTTCCGCTTCCGTTTGGACTTTGTTTTTTCGGTTGGTTTTCTCCTTGTTCAGATCCGTAGCATAGAAGTGCGTGTCCTGAAAATATCCTACGCGGGCTTCGGACTCGCCTTTTGCTTTGGTCCATTTTTCCCCTTTGAAAAGCTTCACCCTATCCTCATGCAGTTCCAGCAGTTCATCATAAGGGCCTCTAGACGATATCAGCTTCACAAAGATCGGCGCTGTCTCGATGGAAATGAAAAGCAACATAATAAAGACGTTGGCCATGGCCATAGCCGAACTCTCGTCGGTCAAGGTTGCGAGCGCGTCCATTCTGGCAGCAAGCCCGTCAAAACCTTCTATTCCTGGTTGTTGCTTTTCGAATTCAGCTTGCCTCAGCGCCACAAAAGCCCTGATCTGAGCTTCCAATGTATCGACGCGGACCTGATTTCTCTTCCGCAAATCCTCGAGCACGAGTTGCGCTGCGTCAAGTTGCCGCTCCTTCTTTTTGGCGTTGGTGCCCAGCCCCACGATCCCGCTCGTCCCTGAGGTCTTTTCTCCAAAGCGCTCCGCATCGTACTCCTTTTGCAGCTGATCGCGAAAGGCTTCCGCAGCCGCCACTTCCGCTTTCAGTGAGTCTTTTTTGGTTTCCAGCTCCTGGATCTCGGGAAAACCTTTTGCCAGATTCGCCTTGGATTGTGCGATGAACTCGGTCTTTTTTTCATCCAGCTTGCGGTTGATCTCCCGCTCAAACATCTTCAGTTCAAGCGGCTTTGATATGACCAATGCGAGCAATACGGCCAGCACCAAACGCGGAATAGCCAGCTTCCACTCCGCCCAGGCGTTCTCTCGCTTTCTCATACTGGATACTATAAACCGGTCTAGATTGAAGATCATCAGACCCCAAAGCAGGCCGAAAAAGATCGCAGGAACCAAGGCTTGAAAAACCGTGTATAGCGCATAGCCAGCTGCCAGCGCAGCCAATACGCCAGTAAAGAATACGGTTGCCCCTATGCCTACATATTTGTTGGACTCGGTAGGGGCGCGCTTGAGCAAGGCAAAGTTTGCCCCGCTACAGAACCAGAAAAAGCGAGTGAGTTGCTGCATAGCCAGAAGGTTGAGTGTTGGATACTAATAAGAAACGCCAAAACAGTTCCAAAAAGATGCAAGTTTTACGCTGAAGGCTCAAGAGCAGCCCCTATTGTGACCAAAACCCGATTTTCAGGGGCAGAAAACAGTTTGTTTTTTTTGCCCAATTCCCCGTGACAAAGCTCGCTTCTGTCCGACCTGTACACTTTCGGTCAAAAATTGCTCGGTGATAGCCCACCCTCATCCATAAGCTGAGATTGATCATGTTTTTTAACAAATCAATATTCTAGCTTCATGAAAATCCTTTCGAATGTCCACACCCACCTCCATTACGAGCAAAATCCTGACGCCTGGAATCCATTGGCTATTTGCTTTTATTCCGATCTCCCTTTTTCTGGAATACTCGCACGCATCAGCTCCGATGGTTTTCTTTTCGGCGGCTCTTTCCATCATCCCTATAGCCAGACTGATAAGCACCTCTACCGAAAACCTAGCCACCTATACTGGGGATGCGGTGGGAGGCCTGTTGAACGCCACTTTTGGGAATTTGCCAGAGCTCATTATCGCCTTTATTGCCCTGAAAGCAGGTCTGCACGAGATGGTTCTTGCCTCGATAGCGGGGGCCATTTTGGCCAACTTGCTGCTCGCCTTGGGCGTTTCATTTTTAGTCGGAGGCATCAAGTTTCACTATCAGGAATACAACGCCACCAGCATTCGGATGTACAGTTCCATGATGATGATCGCCGTACTCAGCCTCATCGTCCCCAGTGCCTTCAACAGGTTTTTCGGGACCGCCGAATTTGCCGAGGCAGAGAACAGTCTCAATATATTCCTCAGTATTGCCCTGCTAGCGGCCTATGGACTATACCTCGTTTTTATGCTAAAAACCCATGCTGACTTCTTCACGAATGGCAGCTCCCACGAAGAAGAAGCGCATGAAAACCGTCTTTCTTTGCCAAAGGCTGCCGGTTTTTTGGTTTTTGCTTCAGTGCTGGCCGCATTTATGAGTGAAATCCTAGTAGGCGCTGCGGAAGAAACTGGCGAAGTCATGGGAATGTCCAGCATCTTCATCGGCGTAGTCTTCCTTGCAGTCATCGGCGGAGCCGCCGAGAGTATCTCGGCAATCGTGATGGCCTCAAAAAACAAAGTCGACCTCAGTATAGGTATTGCCTTGGGCAGTTCTATCCAAATCGCGCTCTTTATTGCCCCGGTTTTGGTTTTGGCCAGTTTGTTCGTAGGCCCGGAGCAAATGAACCTATCTTTCAACAGAGCCTTGATCTGGTCATTGTTTTTGGGAGTGATCCTTGCTTCGATGATAGCAGGTGACGGCCGTTCAAACTGGTATAAGGGCATCCAATTGATTTTGGTGTATTTGATATTGGCAATGATGTTTTACTTTATACCCGAATCAACCGCCTAAGCCATGAAAGTTCTTCGATTTTCCGCATTTTTTCTTCTAGCCAGCTTGTTGTTTTTTGGAAGTGGCTTTGCCCAAGAAGTACCCTTCGAGAAGGAAGTGCGAGAGATCTCCTCCAGAATAGACAGTGTGGGATGGGAAAGCGGCGGTGCTGTGTTTACGGGAAGTTCTACGATTCGAATGTGGAAAAGCCTGCAGTCCGAATTTCCCAATGAAGCCATCCTCAATACGGGATTTGGAGGATCCAAGGCATCTGACTTGGAAAACCACCTCTTTCCCCTCGTGATCCGCTTCGAGCCTAGCCGGGTCTTCATCTACGAGGGGGACAACGACCTTTGGGCTGATGTGCCTGTGGCGGAGATCATGACCAGCCTGGACAATATCGTCACCCGCCTGCAGCTGATCAATCCCAATATGGAAATCTATTTGATCGGAGCTAAGCCGAGCCCTTCCCGCTGGGAAAAGAAGCAGAACTACGTGATTTTTAACCAGAATCTAAGGGAGTATTGTCAGGCAAATGAGGGAGTCCAATTCATCGACACTTGGAAAGCCTTGACCGACGCGTCGGAAAATGCCCGACCCGAACTCTACCTCAGCGACCAGCTGCACCTAAATGAACAGGGCTATGAGATTTGGACCGAGCTTTTTGAGCCTTTTTTTTGAAAAATAAGCCCCTTTGAATAAGCGGTAAAGTGATTCCGAGCTGAGTAAACCAAAATGGCGGTCGCCGCTTCCGACTTCTGGTCAGCTCCAAGCCATATTTCTCCCGAATCCCAAAGCAAGAAACAGCCTTCGCCCATGCCTTTCTGCTTTCTTGGGAATTGACTAAAACCTGCGCCTTTTCGTGCCGAAATTGCATGAACATATTTTTTCTGCCCGGTTAAGTCCTTGCCTTAGTGACAATCTGAATAAAGTCTGTTCAAACGCAACAACCTGATTTTTCTCAGTTTTTATGTTGGAATAAATGTCAACTTTTGGAAGAGGCCTTAGGGTTTCGATTTTGTTTTTCCACAACATCACTCCCCAAATGCCACCACTTCGAATGACATCCTCACCCCGCTTAACTCTTTCCTGTATGAAATTATATTCTGATTCAAAAAAAACAGTACTGGGCCTTCTGACGCTTATCGTCTTGCTCCCTGCCTGCAAGGAAGCAGTCGTCACAGAGGCTCCTCCGATGAAGGTCAACGTGGTGACCGCCATCCAAAACGACGTGCCGCTTTATGAAGAATTTGTCGCCCAAGTGTATGGCCAATCCGACGTAGACATTCGTGCGCGCGTGGAAGGCTGGGTCACCTCGGTCAACTTCAAGGAAGGGTCAGAGGTAAAAAAGGGCCAACTACTCTACACGATCGACGATATCGAATATAAAAACAGGATGGACCGGCAGGCAAGCGAGGTTGCCCAGGCAACTACTGAACTTGTGCGGGCCGAAAGTGAATTGAGCCGCGTACGTCCTCTCACCGAGCTGAATGCCCTGAGCCAAAAAGATCTAGATAATGCTGTTGCTCAGTTTGAGGCAGCCAAAGCCCATGTCGCCGCAACCAAGTCTTCTTTGGAAAACGCCAAAATAGAAATGGGATATACCAGGGTATACGCGCCTTTCGACGGCATCATCGGTATTTCCAATGTACGTGAAGGCGACTTCGTCAGCCGGGCGGGGGGATCATCCGTATTGGCTACCATATCCAGTATAGACGGTGTGAGGGTAAGGTTTCAAATCAGTGAACGCGAGTACCTCCGCATCGCTCAACTTTCCCCGGAAGTACGCGCCCAAGCCCGAAACAATGTCCAACTGATCCTCGCAGACGGCACTGTCTATAGCGAAATGGGATCCGTGAGTTTTGGGGATAGGGAAATTGACCCTTCCACCGGCACACTCACTTTGGAAGCTTCCTTCCCCAACCCCAACGGATTGCTGAGACCGGGACTTTTTGTGAAAGCCAGAATCCTGATGAGCACCTATCCTGGCGCAGTGCTGGTTCCCCAGCGGGCAGTGGCACAACTGCAGCATATCTCCCAAGTGTACGTGGTAACCGATTCAAGCTCGCTACAGGTGACCTCCGTGGAGACCGGCCCAAAAGTCGGGGACGCATGGATAATCAAAAGCGGTCTTAATCCAGGGGATCGCGTTGCCATCATTGGCGCTGCCGGACTGACGGCAAATTCCAAAATCGAGGTAGTCGATCAAAAATGGCCAAACGACCAAAAATGATCTCATCTCCTTTTTACCCTAACCTCTATACTCCAGAAATATGAGTGAGTTTTTCATACGAAGACCCATAGTAGCGATGGTGATATCCATTCTCATGATTATCATGGGATTGATCACTCTTAGCGGCATTCCGATATCAAAATACCCTGATATCACTCCGCCGATGATTCAGGTGACCACGACCTTCACCGGTGCCAATGCAGTAAACGTCGAACAAGCTGTAGCCACACCTATAGAGCAGCAGGTAAACGGGGTGGAAGAGATGCTCTACATGAAATCCATCAACGGATCAGATGGCTCCCTTTCCCTGCAGGTTTCTTTTGAAGTAGGCACCGATCTGGACAACGCGAACATGCTGACGCAAAATCGGGTATCTCAGGCGAGCGCCAAAATGCCTTTGGAAGTCAAGAACTTTGGCGTGACCACTAAAAAGTCCCTCGTTTTCCCCCTGATGCTGGTTTCCCTGTCGTCTCCCAACGCAACCTACGATGGACTTTTTCTCAACAACTACGCAAACATCAATATCGTAGACCAGCTCAAGCGAATCCGGGGAGTGGGTGACGTGTTCCTCTTTGGGGGCGCCGACTATTCCATGCGGATCTGGTTGGATCCTGATCTGCTGACCAAACTGAACCTCACTGTCAACGATGTCTCAAACGCGGTCAAAAAACAAAATGCTATTGCCCCTGGGGGCAAGTTTGGTGCACCCCCCGCTCCCTCGGGAGTGGAATACACTTACACCGTGACCCTCCAGGAACGACTCGTAACAGAGGAGGAGTTTGGAAATATCATCGTAAAATCGGATGAAAAAGGCTCCATCGTCAGACTCAAGGACATCGCAAGACTAGAACTCGGCCTCGACAACTATAACTCCAGCAGCCGCCTCAACACCAAGCCTGCCGCGTCCATAGTGGTTTATCAGATTCCGGGCTCCAATGCGCTGGAAGTATCAGAAGCTGTACAGACGGCGATGAGCGGGCTGGAGGCCTATTTTCCCGAAGACCTCACCTATGATATTTCACTCAATACGACCCGGGCAATTTCGGTGGGTATCGAAGAAATCGTCCATACCCTCTTTGAGGCTGTTGCGCTGGTGATTATCGTCGTATTTCTATTTCTGCAAGACTGGAGGGCTACTTTGATCCCACTACTGACGGTGCCCGTTTCGCTATTGGGTACCTTTATCGTATTTCCCATGCTGGGCTTTTCGGTCAATGTACTCTCACTTTTGGGGCTGGTGCTCGCCATCGGACTGGTCGTGGATGACGCCATCGTGGTGGTGGAAGCTGTAATGCACAACATCGAGCATGGCATGAAACCGAAGGAAGCCACGCAAAAGGCGATGAAGGAAGTAGGGGGACCTGTTGTCGCCATTGCCCTGATTTTGGCGGCGGTGTTCGTTCCCGTTGCTTTTGCGGGAGGCATTACTGGAAGACTCTACCAGCAGTTTGCAATCACGATCGCAATCTCGGTTTTGTTTTCCGCATTCAATGCATTGACCCTTAGCCCTGCTTTATCTGCGATTATTTTGAAACCAAAGAAAGAATCAAAGGGATTGCTTCAGCGGTTTTTTAATGCCTTCAACAGAGGATTTGACAAGTTTACCCTAGGCTATACAGGCGTGGCGGGAGCGGTGGCCAAAAAATCCATCCGATCCCTGATCATCATCGGATTTGTCGTCGGCGGAATCTTTCTTTTAAATGGAGGAATCCCTGGGGGATTCGTTCCCGAGGAAGACGAAGGCTATTTCCTGATCAACATGCAGCTGCCTGACGCGGCTTCCATGGAGAGGACAGATGAAATTGCCAAAAAGGTAGAAGCCATTCTGGGGGAACACGAGGAAATCCAGTACTCCACCATGATTTTGGGCTATAGCTTGTTGACAGCGACCTACTCCACCAACACCGCTTTCGTGTTCGTATCACTGAAACCTTGGGAAGAACGTACCAAAACCGCCAAACAGCTGATTGCGGAGACGAACATGGCCTTCCGGCAATCCATTACCGACGCGACGGCAATCGCCTTTGGGCCTCCTCCCATCGAGGGCTTGGGAACCTCGGCTGGATTTACCCTTCAGCTTCAAGACCGCTCGGGCAATACGCCGGAATTTCTGGACCAGCAGGCCCAAGCTTTCATGGCAGAAGCCCGCAAAAGACCGGAAATAGGAAACATTTTTACGCTGTACCGATCCAATGTCCCCCAGAAAAGAATCCATATCGACTACGACAAGGCCGAAAAAATGGGAATTGACCTCTCCGAGATTACTAGTACTGTATCTACCTACCTCGGCAGCGCTTACGTCAATGATTTCAATAGGTTTGGACGACAATACAAAGTCTTCGTTCAGGCCGAGGGCCAAAAACGACTTGATCAAGATGATCTCGCGAGCTACTATGTCCGAAGTAAAGACGGAGCTATTGTCCCGCTGAGTACGCTAGCCGCCGTGGAGGACATTACTGGTCCCTCCTACACCAACCGCTTCAATATGTACCGCGCAGCGGAGATTTCCGGCGCGCCCAAGGAAGGCTACAGTTCGGCGGATGCACTCAAAGCACTGGAAGAGGTAGCCTCCACCATGCCCAAAGAGATAGGCATGGCATTCAGCAACATGTCTTTCCAAGAAAAAGCAGCAGAAGGAACCGGCGGCACCATGTTCTTAATGGCGCTGGTCTTCGTGTTCCTGATTTTGGCAGCCCAATATGAAAGCTGGACCCTGCCATTCTCCGTACTCCTCGGCGTACCGGCTGCGGTGTTTGGAGCCTTTCTGGGACTTTGGCTGGGAGGACTTTGGAGCGTCAGCTACGTGAACAACGTCTTTGCTCAGATCGGCTTAGTAATGCTGATTGGTCTTACCGCCAAAAATGCCATCCTGATCGTGGAATTTGCCAAGATGCTTCATGAAGAGCAAGGAAAGTCTCTCTACGATGCGGCACTCGAATCAGCCAAACTAAGACTACGCCCCATCTTGATGACCTCATTTGCCTTTATGCTTGGAGTGGTACCGCTGCTTACGGCAAGCGGCGCAGGTGCGGAGGCCAGAAAGGTCATGGGAATGGCCGTATTCAGCGGAACGTTGATCGCCACCATCATCGGAGTGATCGTAGTTCCCGGATTGTATATCCTCATCGAGAGTCTGGGAAAGAAAAAGAAACCCACCCCTCCTTCGACTCCAGCTGTTTCACCTTCTGAACCGACCCATTGATATGAAATCGAGCATGATGAAGGAGCCCAAACGCTACGTGATGTTAGACCGTGCGAGATTCCATGTGGCCGTTAAAAATCTATCTGAACACATGAAAAATCTAGTCATACCGATAGTAATCTTGATGGTTCTAGCTGGATGCGCAGTGGGGCCAAAATATTCCCGCCCGGAATCAGTCGAAGCGACAACACCGGCAGGGTACTTTCAAAACAGCGACCAAACCGACTCGATCACAAACCTAGCCTGGTGGGACGTCTATCAGGATACCGTATTGCGCTCGCTGATCCAAAATGCGGTGGATTCCAACCTAAACCTCCTGACCGCCATGGCCCGGGTAGAGGAGGCCCAGGCTATTCTTGGATATAACAAAGCCAATATGGGACCAGCGATAGGATATGGGGCCGCGGCCAGAGCTAGCGACTATCGCGAGCGTGCCCAGGAAGCTGGAGTAGGCTTCAACACAAATTCTTACTCCGTCCTGGGAAACATCTCCTGGGAAATTGACATCTGGGGAAAACTGCGACACGCCAATCGTGCAGCCTACGCCGAACTTCTGGCTTCGGAGGAAAACAGAAAATCCATCTACATCAGTTTGGTTGCGCAAATCGCAGAGTTGTACTTCAACCTCAGAGGGCTGGACGAGCGACTCAAGATCACCGAAAGGACCTATCAGACACGCCTCGAATATCTCAGAATCATCGAGCTGAGATTTGACAAAGGCGAGGTATCGGAGTTGGACAAACTGCAGGCAGAACAGATTGCTGCTGATGCCAAGGCCGGGATGTATAGTCTGGAGCGGGAGATCATTTTTGTAGAAAACGCTATTGGAATACTGACGGGTAAGACCTACTCTCCGATCATTAGGGGATTACAAAACAACCAACAGCTTCTCCCACTGGATATCCCGACGGGCCTTCCTTCGGAGCTGCTTGAAAGACGCCCGGACATTAAAGAAGCTGAGCAACTCTTGATCGCACAGACTGAGCGCATCGGCGTTGCGGTAGCAATGCGGTTTCCTTCATTAAGCTTAACGGGATTCTTTGGTGTAGCTAGCCCAGATATTTCCAAGCTTTTCAACTCAAACGCGGTATTGGGATCCGTCACCGGACAGCTCGCCGGGCCCTTGTTCCAGTTTGGCCAAAATAAACGCAGGGTGGAAACCGAGCGTGCCCGCGCCAAACAATACGCTTACAATTACGAGCAGACCATCTTGGAGGCCTTTGCGGAGGTCGAAAATTCCCTTGCTGAAATCCGTACCTATTCCAATGAATACGATGCCCGAGTGGTGCAATCCGCCGCTACCGAAAAATCGCTGATGTTATCCAAAGCTTTGTACGATAACGGCTACACCTCATTTCTACAGGTGCTCGATGCAGAGCGTGAGCTGTATTACTCCGAGTTTGAAAAATCCCTCGCCCTGCAATATCAGCTGACGGCTACGGTACGCCTCTACAAGGCGCTGGGCGGAGGCTGGTAAGCAGTTTGCGGAAAATTGAAAAGGGCGGAAGATTTGATTTTCCGCCCTTTTCGGTTTTAGCTAAAACCAGATTTAGTCCCCGGAATCCAGCAGGTCAAAACACTGCCTCGCTATCTCCAATTCCTCATTGGTCGGGATAACCAAAATTTTAACCGATGAGTTAACTGCGTTAATTTCCCGTATACCGCTGGCCTCGGCCTCGTTTTTCTCCCCGTCCAATTGAATGCCCAAGAAATCCATACCCTCACAAACAAGCTTGCGAGTCAAGGCGTCATTCTCACCCACTCCAGCCGTGAAGACAATCGCATCCAAGCCATTTAGCACCGCCGAGTAAGAGCCGATGAATTTCCGGATATGGTAGGCGTACATCTGATAGGCTAAGATTGCGGTTTTTTCCCCTGCATTATACCGCTCACCGATATCGCGCATGTCGCTGAATCCCGTGAGGCCCAGCATTCCGCTCTTTTTGTTGAGCACGGTATTGACCTCATCGAGGGAGTAACCGAGCTGATTGACCAGGTAGAAGATCACCGACTGGTCGACGTCACCTACTCTCGTCCCCATGATCAGTCCATTCATGGGCCCCAGTCCCATGGTCGTGTCTATGCAAAGTCCATCTTTCACCGCAGCCATACTACATCCATTGCCCAGATGTATGGTGATAATTTTGGTATCTTTTCTCCCCAAATACTCCGATGCTTTTTCAGAAACGTACTTGTGGCTGGTGCCATGAAACCCGTAGGCTCGAATGCCATGCTTTTCATAGTATTCGTTTGGGATCGCCATGCGAAAAGCGACTGGCGGCATGGATTGATGGAAAGCCGTGTCAAAAACCGCTACCTGCTTGGCGCTTGAAAAAATCTTCTCGGCGACCTCAATCCCGAGGTAGTTGGCGGGATTGTGTAGTGGAGCGAGCGGGAAAAGCTCTTTGATTTTTGCTTTTGCCTCTTCGGTAATAAGCTGGGTTTGGGAAAAGTCCTCCCCCCCGTGCACGACGCGATGTCCCACTACATGAACTTGGCCTGGATCGGAAATCACCCCCACCTCCGGATCCGTCAGCAAAGCGGCCACAGCCTTCAATCCCTCAGCATGTCCAGGAATGGGTCTAGAGTCGCTTTTTTTGACCACTCCCCTTTCGAGAAAAGCCCTGTACTTCACTTTCGATCCTTCCAGCCCGATCCGATCCACCATTCCTGAGCAAATCACCTTGGCATCTGGCATGGAAATAAGTTGGTACTTGATTGAGCTGGAGCCGGAATTGATGACGAATACGTTCATGGATTTGGAGTATGGAGTTTAATTGGTTTCAAATTCCCCTTCGCCGCCTGACGAAGGGGAAATGGCTGATGCTTAACCATGGGGTAAATTAATTGAATTGGCCATTTCGAGGGTTAAATCAGTTGTCAAACCGATTGAAGTTCAGTTGGCGCGACTCCCGCTTTCCGAGGGGGTCGGAGCAATTTTGGAGATTATCAAAGCCTCTTGTGCCTGAATAGCCGTAATCACCACCGTATTGAACACATCCGCTACGGTACAGCCGCGACTCAGGTCATTGACGGGTTTGTTGAGTCCCTGTAGCATAGGGCCTATGGCCAAGGCGCCTGTTTCCCGCTGCACCGCCTTGTAGGTGTTGTTGCCGGTATTGAGATCGGGAAAAATCAGCACGCTGGCCTGCCCCGCCACCTCCGAATCGGGCATCTTCTTTTTCCCTACCGAAGGATCCACCGCGGCATCATACTGGATCGGTCCTTCTACTTTCAAATCCGGCTGCCTTTGCCTCACCAGTTCGGTGGCATTTCGGACTTTGTCCACATCCTCTCCCGCACCGGAGGAGCCGGAGGAATACGACAGCATGGCAACCTTAGGTTCGATACCGAGCATTCGAGCTGACTCGGCCGAGGATATCGCGATATCCGCAAGCTGCTCCGAGGTCGGATTGGGGTTAACTGCACAGTCACCAAAGACAGAGACCCGATTAGGCAGGCACATATAGAAAACCGAGGAAACCGTCGCAACACCGGGCTTGGTCTTGACAAATTGCAGCGCCGGCCGGATAGTATGCTGGGTGGTATGCACTGCCCCGGACACCATCCCATCGGCTTCACCCTTATACACCATCATGGTTCCAAAATAGGACACATCATGCATCAGATCCCTCGCCATCTCGAGGGTCACCCCCTTGCTCTTCCGCAGCTCATAGAGCGTCTGCGCATATCCTTCGAATCGGCTTGAAGTCTCCGGATTTTCGATCGTTACTTTTTCGAGATCAAGAGAAAGATTGAGGCGCTTGATGGCCGTCTCTATGGACTCCTTGACGCCGAGAATCGTCAGATCCACCACATTCTGGCGGATCAGCATATCCGCGGCGATCAGGATTCGGTCGTCATCTCCCTCTGGAAGGACGATGTGTTTTTTCACCTCCTTGGCTCGCTTCACGAGTTGGTATTGGAACATCCTCGGGGTGAGTGTATCTGACTTAAAGGCCACGATTCGTTCAGAAAGGGCCTTTTCATCCACCCATTTTTCGAAAAGACGGATGGCGATCGAGATTTTCTCCTCATCTCCCGGGGCAATCCTCGCTCGGATACGGTTGACCTCCGTCACTGCCTGAAAAGTACCCGCCTCCACTTGCAGGATGGGCACGATGGTTTCGAGACCCTCGATCATCTTCATTATCGAAGGCTCGGGTGGAATCCCTCCGGAGACAATGATGCCCGCAACCTTGCCGAAGCTCCGCGAGACGTTTGCTTGCAGTGCTCCGATGATGAGATCGCCACGGTCGCCGGGAGTCACCACCAGTGTATTCTGACCTAGCCTATTGAGAAAATTGGGTAGCTGCATGGCCCCGACGATGGCATGATCCACGCGGTTGGTCAGGAGATTTTCCCCAAAGAGCAGCTCCGCGTCCAAGGATTCCCTGATCTCACCCATGGTGGGGTTGCTCAGCTCGAGAAGCATCGGGATGGTTGTCACCAAAGTCTCCTGCGGAATCACTGCTTTTAGCTGGCTTTCTATTTCGTCAGCCATGTCTTCCTCGATCTTGTTGGCCACCAGCACCAGTACTTGAACACCCCGATTGACAAAACCCTTGAACGTAGCCAAGGCCAAGTCGATGATTTCGGGAACCGTCCGTTTGGAACAGTTCAAAATGATCGCCGCAGGAATGCCCAGATTTTTCGCGATCGCTATGTTTCCGTCAAACTCCACATTGGTGGTAGTATCGATGAAGTCCGTACCCTCCACCACCACAAAGTCTGAGCTGTCTTGGAGTTTTTTGAAGCGTTCTATGATCGAGTCGATCAGGTAGGCCTCGTTACCGCTGTTGATTTCTTTGTTCGCCTTCTTTCTGGAGAACACATACATATCCTCGTAAGATTGGGTGAGCTTAAACTGACTTTTGATCAGGTCGAGGCGCCGATCCTTCTCCTTTTTGCCTCCGGAAATAATCGGCTTGAAATAGGCGAGTTTGTCCGTTTTCGCAGCCAAAAGGCTCATCAGCCCCAGCGCAAAAATCGATTTTCCGGAAAAAGGCTCTGTCGTGGTAAGGTAAATGGCGTTTGTCATGGTGAAATGGCTTACCCTGATAAAAATTTGATGTCGATCCTCAAATTAGAAAATAAGCCCGAGGAAAAAGCCTGACAAAGATCATATCGTCTTTGGTTTTTGGGCGGTAAACCAAACACCCACCGCATCGCCACACATCAAAAATCCGTGATTTTTTCAAAGAATTCCTGCATTTTCAAGACTCCAAACACTCCCCTATCCATGCGTTTTGCTTTTTATGTTCTCTTCTTTTTCCCAGTCTCCCTTTGGGGACAGACGGTTTGCTCGCTGGAAAGCAGGGAAAAACTCGATGCGCTTTTGCAAGAGATTTCCCAAAAAGAAACGAAGGGCGAACCAGTTGCCACCTTGGCCGTCACAATTGGACAAAGTTTGCTTGGCGTCCCCTACGTAGAAAAAACCCTGGAGCTACCTGGCGAGGAAAAGCTGGTCATCAACCTGACTGGGCTGGACTGCACGACTTATCTGGAGACGGTGGTCGCTTTGGCCAAAATCTCCCAAAGGGCCGAACCCAGCTATGAAGCCTTCGAAAAAGAACTGGAGCACCTTCGTTATCGAAGAGGCAGGCGTGATGGCTACTCCTCCCGACTCCACTACTTCTCAGACTGGATCTATCAAAATGCGCAAAAAGGTATCCTGACTGACATCACGGAACAGATCGGCGGATCAATCTATCCCAACCAGCCGACTTTCATGTCAGAAAACCCAAAGTATTATCCCCAGCTCAGCAACCCCGAGTTTATAGCGGAAATCAAGGTCTCCGAGTCAGAGATAGCGAAAAGAACCTACTACTATATTCCGAAAGCCGAGGTTGAATCCCTGGAGAAAAACATCCGGCCAGGCGACCTCATCGCGATTACCACGCCCCTGAAAAATCTGGACGTCGTCCATGTGGGTTTTGCAGTCGAAAAAAACGGTAGAATTCACCTCATGCACGCAAGTACGGGCTCAATGAAAGTGGAAATATCAAACAAACCTCTGCACGACTACCTTGCCGCCAACAAATCCCAATCCGGGATTATGGTTTGCAGATTGACGGATTGAACCAGAATTTGAAAATTGTCAGAAATCAACAGTTACCCGACTACTCCATAAAAACCCTTACATGAAGATCTTTAGAATACCTCCTATATTAGCCTTGCTTCTAGGATTTAGCATCGACGTCTCCGCGCAGATAAAGCCAATTTTCGAAAACGGAGAAGCCCAAATCGTTCCCGAACTGAAAGATTCCGCCAACTGGATACGCCACGACCTCTGGGTGGAAACGGAGTTTGATACGGACGGTGACGGCAAAAAAGACCGTATGCACGTCGACGTCACCCGTCCTGCCCAAACTGAAACAGAAGGACTGAAGCTTCCCGTGATCTACGCCAGCAGCCCCTACTATGCTGGCACCGCCGGCAATGCGGACATCTTCTGGGACGTGAAGCACGAGCTCGGCGTGGTCGGGCCTCCCCGGGCCCACGCCGAGGTGAAGCGCATCGGACAGCGCCCCATCATCTCCAACTCGGAAATCATGCTTTGGGTGCCGCGGGGATACATTGTCGTCCATTCCTCTTCGCCAGGCACCGGACTTTCCCAAGGCTCCCCCACCGTGGGAGGTGACAACGAGTCTCTGGCACCAAAAGCCGTCATCGAATGGCTGACGGGAAAAGACAACGGCTACACGAGCCCTGACGGAAACGAGAAGGTGATGGCCTTCTGGTCCACCGGCAAAGTCGGTATGACTGGCACCTCTTATAATGGAACCCTTCCGCTCGCTGCGGCGACCACCGGCGTGAAGGGGCTCGAAGCTATTATCCCCATCGCACCAAACACTTCCTACTACCACTACTACCGATCAAATGGCCTGGTGCGCTCACCGGGAGGCTATCTTGGCGAGGACATCGATGTGCTCTACGACTTCATCCACAGCGGAGACGAATCCAAACGTGCCTACAACAACAAGACCGTCCGAGACACCGAGATGGCGCAGGGCATGGATCGCGTCACGGGAGACTATAATGACTTTTGGGCGGGAAGGGATTACCTGAATGACATGGAGCCCATGAACGCTACCCTGCTTATGTCCCATGGCTTCAACGACTGGAACGTGATGCCCGAGCATAGCTATCGGATTTACGATGCTGCCCGCTCCAAAGGCATCCCTTCCATGATCTACTATCACCAAAACGGCCACGGCGGACCACCGCCTTTTTCGATGATGAACCGCTGGTTTACGCGCTATCTGCATGGAGTCGAAAATGGGGTGGAAAAAGAGCCACGCGCCTGGATCGTACGCGAACAGGATGAAAGGACCAATCCTACTGCCTACGCCGACTTCCCAAACCCACAAGCGTCTGACGTAAACTTTTTCCTAAATGGCGGAGCACCGGCTTCGGGTTCGCTTGATCTCGAAAAACAAAACACTGGCATCAAGGAAACGCTTGTGGACAACTATTCCTTCTCCGGTTCAGCCTTGGCCCAAGCCGACTACACCGAACACAGATTGATTTATCTCAGCCCTGCTCTGAAAGAAGCGGTCCACATCTCGGGCATTCCGAAAATCACCGTCAAACTCGCATCGTCCAAGCCTGCGGCAAACCTTTCCGTTTGGCTGGTTTCCCTACCTTGGACCGAAGGACGCAACGCCAAGATTACCGACAACATCATCACTAGAGGCTGGGCAGATCCGCAAAACCATAAGGACATCCGAAGAGGGGAACCCCTGGAACCTGGTAAATTCTACGAGGTGAGCTTTGAGCTGCAGCCCGATGACCAGATCATCCCTGCAGGACAACAGATCGGCTTGATGATTTTCTCATCTGATAAAGAATTCACGCTTTTGCCCAAGCCCGGAACAAAACTAACCGTGGATCTGGACGGCACAGTGCTGACGCTGCCAGTGGTAGGGGGAAAAGCAGCCTTGGAAAAGGCGGTCAAATGACCCTTCCAAGCTTATAACCATACCAAACAGAAAGGAGACCCGTTTTTGAGTCTCCTTTCTGTTTGGCCAACTCCCCCACGAAGTTTATCCAACCAAGCTAATTGTTTAATATTTATATACTTTTTTCTTAACAAATTCTAAACTTTAGGGAAATCCGATTTATATTGTTACGAGAATATATCCATCCAAAGCAGCCAAAAGGCATTTTTGTTAGCGCTTTGACCAATTAACCTAGAGATAATTCACTTTTTGTTAAACCCTGATTAAAGAACAGAAAACCGCCAAGGTTTAGCTTTGTTAAAATTTTGAAAATAAATAATACTATCTATTCCAAACCTCTACAACGAATGATTGCTCAAAAAAGCATTTGGACCTGGATGACGACGGGCTGCCTGTTGTTCGTCCTGAATTTTTCCATGGCCCAGCAAAGCAGGATCAGCGGAAAAGTAAGCGATGTCTCCAACGAGCCTTTGCCCGGCGCCACCGTCTTGGTAAAAGGCACCACTCGCGGAACGGTAACGGACGCTGATGGCTCCTATTCTATTGAGGCTGCACCATCGGAAACGCTTGTTTTTTCCTTTGTCGGATTTGAGACTAAGGAATTTCCCGTGGGAAACAGCTCCACGATCGACGTGACGCTCTCCGAAGGACTCGCACTAAACGAGATCGTCGTCACTGCCCTGGGTGTAGAGCGGGAAACCAAAGCCCTAGGTTACTCCGTGCAGGCAGTTGACGGCGAACGATTCACCGAGGCCAGGGAAACCAACGTGATCAATTCCCTCAGCGGTCGCGTAGCGGGTGTACAGGTCACCAATAGCTCCAGCGGACTGGGCGGTTCCACCCGGGTAACCATCCGCGGCGAATCTTCTCTAAACATCAATGCCAACCAACCGCTTTTCGTAGTGGACGGAGTCCCTATTTCCAACAATGTGGTAGGCTCCTCTGGCTCCGGAAACCAGGAGGTAGACTACGGTAATGCGGCAGGCGAGATCAACCCAGACGATATCGAGTCCATGACGGTGTTGAAAGGACCCGCAGCTGCTGCGCTCTACGGCTCCCGAGCGGCAAACGGCGCAATCCTTATCACCACCAAATCAGGAAAAGGCAAAAAAGGATTGGGAGTGCAGATCAATTCCAACACTACATTTGACAATCCTCTGGTGATGCCCCAGTGGCAAAACAAATACGGACAGGGTAACAACGGGCAATTTGCTTTTGTCGATGGATCAGGCTCAGGTACCGCCGACGGAGTGGACGAAAGCTGGGGCCCCATGCTGGACGCGGGCTTCGTGACTCCACAGTTTGACTCTCCAAGAGATGTTCCGGGCTTCAGAGGCGGCGACCTCAACGCTCCGGAAGGCAGCACCATCACGCCAACCCCATGGGTGTCCGCTCCGAACAACATCAGCGATTTCTTCGAAACTGGCGTTACCCTGGCAAACAACGTGTCTATAGAAGGAGCCAACGAAAAGTCTAACATCCGACTTTCCTACACCAACCTAAACCAAAAGGGCATCGTGCCAAATACGGGCTTAGACAGGAACACCCTAGCCATCAATGGTGGAATCAAGGTGACCGATAAACTCAAGGTGGACGCCATCGTCAACTATCAGCGTACCAACTCCGACAACCGCCCCAACATCTCCTACGGAACCGAAAATCTCATGTACCTCTGGATTTGGTACGGTCGACAGATCAACACCAGCAGCCTCAGAGATTATTGGATGCCAGGTATGGAAGGCGTGCAGCAGTTTAACTACAACTATAACTACCACGACAACCCGTATTTCAACGTGTATGAAAACACCAACGGACAGAGCAAAGACAGGATCTATGGCAACGTGTCAATATCCTACCAGTTTACACCCAAACTGAGTCTGATGCTACGAACTGGCCTTGACACGTACAATGAACTTCGTGACCGCAAAAGGGCCTTTAGCACACAGAGATTTCCAAAGGGAAACTATCGTGAAGACGACGTGTATTTCAACGAGCAAAACTCGGATTTTCTCCTTACCTACTCTGAGACCACCAAGCCGGTTTGGTCATACAGCATTGCCTTGGGAGGCAATATGATGCGCCAAGACAACCGCTACCTGCAAACAGTGGCGCCTCAGCTGCTGATTCCCGGGATCTACAACTTTACCAACACGGCAGTCAATCTGCAGGTAAGCCAGTACAATTCCGAAAAGCGCATCAACTCCCTATACGGCTTTGGGCAAATAGGCTACAAAAACATCCTCTTCTTGGATGTAACAGGCCGAAACGATTGGTCTTCCACTCTGCCAACATCCAACAACAGCTACTTCTATCCATCGGCGACACTAAGCGCTGTGCTATCCGATATGTTTAAGCTGCCAAATGCAGTCTCTTTCTTCAAGGTAAGAGCTGCATATGCTGAGGTGGGCAACGACACCAACCCCTACTCATTGACCAATGTCTTCAACTCCGGCACCGCTTGGGGATCCACGCAGGTAAAAACCGAATCCAGCACCCTGTCCAACGCCGACCTAAAGCCGGAGAGAACGGGCTCATTCGAGACTGGATTTGACCTAAGGTTGATGAACGGCCGCTTGGGTTTGGACTTCACCTACTTTGACAACCGCACCAGAAACCAAATCATCCCGATCACACTGGACATCGCCACCGGCTACTCTTCAAGGATAATCAATGCCGGGGAAATCCAAAACAAAGGGATAGAGGTAGTGCTGAACGGTCGCCCTGTCCAAAGCGCCTCCGGCTTCAACTGGGATGTAGTGGCCAACTTCACCCGAACCCGAGGCTATGTACTGGAACTGACCGAAGGACTGGACACCTATACGCTTGTGGGCAGAAACGGAGCCAACATCCAAGCGCGGGTGGGTGAAAGAATGGGAAACATCTACGGTGCCGGCTTTGACAGAGTCGATGACCCCAGCTCGGAGTATTACGGACAGATCATCCACACCTCCACCGGCACGCCGATCACCGACCCCACGTTGAAGCATCAAGGCAACTACAATCCGGACTGGATGCTGGGCCTGCAAAACAACTTTACCTACAAAGGCATCTCTTTGGGCTTCCTGCTGGACTTTCGATATGGAGGCATTGTGGTATCCCGAACCAAAACCATCGGTTCCACTTCCGGCCAATTGGAAGAGACGCTCTATGGCCGTGAAAACGGTTACGATTTGACAATCGATGGTAATGGCATCATCTCCGAAGGTGTGGTACAAAATACCGACGGCACCTACTCGCCAAACACCCTGAAGATCTCTTCCAGAAACTGGCACAACCGCTACTATGAACGAAACAACGTCGAAGCTGCCCTATATGACGCAACATTCCTAAAGCTGAGAGAGGTGACCATAGGATATAGCATTCCTCGCAAAGTCTTGGGCAAGACTCCAATCCAGGATCTGAAGATATCCTTGGTCGGAAGAAACCTTGCGCTGTGGACCGAAAACCCACACTTCGACCCGGAGACCTTGTCAATGGGCGGCGGCACCTTGATCCCAGGAGTGGAAGACATGGCTTTCCCTTCCACCAGAAGTATAGGATTCAACATCAATGTAAAATTCTAAGCGGCTGAACCTCCAAACCAAAAAGAAAGAAATCATGCAATTCAACAGAAAATATATTTCCGCACTTTCTCTGGCTTTGGCCTTTGGCCTCAGTTCCTGTGACAAGGACTTTGAGGAAGTCAACATGAACCCCAACAGCCCAGAGACGGTGTCTTCTTCCCTACTCCTTCCGAATGTGATCCGCTCCACGACCAACGAAATCGCAGGCAATGCCTGGGGCACGGGCAACGTCGTGATGCAGCATACGGCAAAAATCCAGTTCACCAACGAAGACCGTTACAACTGGGGGCCTTCCGGCAGTCCTTATAGCACCTTCTACAATTCCCTCCGCGATCTGAACAACGTGATCCAGATCTCAGGAAATGCCAATGAGCAAAACTATGTGGCCGTGGCTAAGATCATCCGCGCCAACCTTTTCTCCTACATGAGTGATGCCTACGGAGAGATCCCCTATCTGGAGGCCATCCAGGCCAAAGGCGGCATCAACTATCCCAAGTTTGACAGCCAAGAGGAAATCTACAGCGGCATCCTGAAGGAGCTCGAAGAAGCCAACTCCCTGCTGGGCACCACCTCAGAGCAGGTAGCTGGAGACATCCTGTTCAACGGGGACTTGACCCGCTGGAAAAAGTACGCCAACTCCCTGCGCCTGAGAATCCTGATGAGGATATCCGACCGCAATGACCCCTCCGCGGCGATGCAGGCTATCCTGAGCAATCCGAGCCAGACCCCCATTTTCAGCAGTTCTGCCGATGAGGCCGCATTGCAGTACCTGCTTGATGTGCCTAACCAGCACCCTCTGTATACAACCCGTTCGGGTTCCTTTGACGAATATCGCCTCAGCGAAAAAATGGAGGGCGTGCTTAAAGACTTGAACGACCCACGCCTCTTCGCCTACGCCCAGCCTACCACTGCCTCTGGCAAAGGGGTTATCGGCAGCGTGGACGACTACCAAGGCGTCCCCAACGGACTTGCCGATGAGGAAGCATTGGCTTACTCTCCGTCCGGCGATCCCTCCAAGGGAGGCTCCAACTACATCTCTCGGGTGGGCCTGCTTTGGTCTTGTTCTGCCTGTACCAGCCTCGCCAGCCCCACCGGCTACCAGGCGGTGTTAATGAGCTATGCGGAGTTGCAGTTTATCCTGGCTGAGGCAAGGGAAAGAGGTTATATCACGGTGGGCACCGCCGCTGATTATTACAAAAACGGGATCGAAGCTTCCTTTTCTTACTACAAGGCTCGATACACCGCAATCAACCTTCCCCAAATTGCCGAAAAACTGACGATTGATGACAGCTATTTTGCCCAGGCCAAGGTCGCCTATACCGGAACGTCCGAAGAAAAACTGGCCAAAATCGGTACACAGAAGTGGCTGGCCTTGTTTTTCAACGGCATGGAAGCATGGTATGACTGGAGACGCACCGACTATCCGAAGATCACTCCCGGACCGGCAGCCTACATCAATAGCGTCCCGGTACGCTTCATGTACCCAAGCAGCGTGCAGTCGCTCAACGGTGACAACTACAAAGCAGCCATCGCAAGGCAAGGTGCGGACGATATTACCACCAAGGTTTGGTGGGATGTGAAATAAGCCACTAATTTTATCAAAAACCACCCCAGCTGCTACCGGTCGCTTTGGCCGGTAGCAGCCATTTATAACCCTCTCCTATCATGAAAAAAAACCTGCTTTTTGCCTTTGCAGCTTTCTTCTTGCTTTTTGAAACCCACGCCCAAAAAACCACCAAAACCGAAAATGTCATCCTTGTCACTTTTGACGGACTGAGATGGCAAGAACTCTTCAGGGGGGCAGATTCCCTCTTGGTGGACGATACCGGCATGATCGAGTCCTCCGGTTCCCTTTTGAAGGATTTCTGGCACGCAGATCCCATCAAAAGGAGGGAGATGCTGTTTCCTTTTTTCTGGGGCACCATTGCCAAACAAGGACAGCTCTACGGAAACCGCGCCTATGGCAATCTCGTGGACAACGCCAACAAGATGTGGTTTTCCTATCCAGGCTACAATGAGTTTCTCACAGGAAAGGCTGACGATGAGCGGATCGACAGCAACGACAAGTTCAACAACCCCAACGTGACCGTTCTGGAGCAACTCAACCTACAGCCGGCCTACCATGGAAAGGTGATGGCATTTGGCAGTTGGGACGTATTCCCCTATATCATCAACGAGGAAAGAAGTGGCGTGCCCGTCAATGCCGGGTTTGATCTGGCAGAAGGCGGCGAGTTGACTGAGGCGGAAAAAACCATCAACCGCTTACAAACTGCAATCCGCGGTCCTTGGAGCGGGGTCAGACTGGACGCCTTCACGCACGGCTATGCCATGGAGGCCCTCAAAAAGGACAAGCCCAAAGTTCTCTTTATCTCCTATGGAGAGACCGACGATTGGGCTCACGAGGGAAAATACGACCACTACCTCTGGGCTGCTCGTCAGACCGACCAATACATCCGCGAGATCTGGGAAACCATCCAGTCCGACCTGCAGTACAAGGACAAGACCACTCTGATCGTCGGAGTAGACCACGGTCGCGGCATCACCAAGACCAGCTGGAAGAATCACGGGCAGTCCGTCCCAGAGGGCGGGCATATCTGGCTGATGGCCATTGGACCAGATACCCCGGCAAGTGGAGAAATGAAAACCAAAGGACAATGGCATAGCTCCATGGTCGCTAGGACCGTTTATGAGCTCCTAGGGTTGGAATACCCTGATGCTTCCGCAGCTCCTGCCATTAAAGAGATGATCAAATAGCTTCCTATTGCTGAAAACAAGCCTTCTACACGAGCTTAAAGACTAGTATAGAACTGAGCTGAATTATATTTTTCAAAACCAAAAGAGGCTGTTTCAAAAGGCCTGACTGTGTCAGCCTGAGCACTGGAGCTACGGGAGCAGCGTATATCGAAGGCCATTTCCAGTGAATACAACCGCATTTCGGCTTCGCTCAATGTGACAAACATCAGTTGTGAGACAGCCTCTTTTCATTGGAGCGACAAGTGCTTCACGCCAATACCCGCTCAGCTATCTCCCGATACTTTCTGAGATCCGGCAGAGGAACAAATTCGACCTTGGCTTCCTCGTCCCAAGTTCGCATTTTGAGCGAGGCCTCAAACAGCGGGTCGGCTTCAAATTCCGCCGCCTCTTCGGGATTCATCGGGCCGCCTTGGAAGCATAGCGTCTGCCGACTGGCCTCGCTGAGCTTCTGGTAATACGCCGGATGCCGAAAAGTGAGATAGCGCTTAGCTTGCACGTGGTTCTCCACCAGCTTGGCTACTTTTTCTGGAAAACCCAGTTCGCGTAGGTATTGGCCCCCAAGCTGCTCGTGCCGCATTGCACCAAAGCCCCCCATGGAATCCGCATCCTGCAGGTGGGAAAAGAAATGCCCTATATCATGAAAAAAGGCAGCGAGGATGACTTCTTCATCGAAACCCTCCTTTTCAGCCAACTGTGCACTCTGGCACATGTGCTCAATCTGGGACACCGGCTCTCCGATGTAGTCCTCCGCCCCGTACTTTTCATAAAGTCCAAAAATGAAATCCAGCTTCTCTTTCTTGTTATACTTCGTACGATCCATTTTATACATGTTTACAAATACTAAATTGCAAAATCCAAACCAACGAATCAAAGCAATCAGATTAAGTAATTGTAAACCGAAAAAATACGTAAGAATCGTCGCTATGGCATTATTTAAGCTCTAATTGGATAAAACATTCCAAGAGGGAAGCATTTTTTTAACAAAAGGATAACCCTTTCTTCTCCATTGCACCAAAGTCATAAGTTTAATTTTGCTAAACATCAATTGAGTTGGTTTTGCACACAAGGGAGGGCTGATGACTTTCACAGCCTTCCCTGTGCAGAGCAATCAATAAAAAACCTTGTTCATGCCCAAAATCAGACTTGCCGTCTTTGACATGGCCGGCACCACCATCCATGACGAAAACAATGTGGCCAAAGCGTTCCAAAACGCCCTCAACAGCCATGGTTATCCTGGGGTTACCCTTCGGGAAGCAAACGAAAAAATGGGGTATTCCAAGCCCCAGGCAATCCGGGACCTTCTCTATATCCACGAGCCGGACAAGTCCAAAATCACAGCTGCCACCATCTCGGCTATACACGACGCATTTGTGGCGGGAATGCTGGAGTACTATACCACCGATCCCTCAATCAGAGCCATAGCCGATGCCGAGGCTGTTTTCGCTGGACTTCACGAGATGGGTATCAAGGTAGCCTTGGATACGGGATTCAGCCGGGACATCACGGACATCATCCTGAAGCGGGTGGGCTGGGATGACTATAGACTGGTGGACGCCACGGCTGCCAGCGACGAGGTATCACAGGGCAGGCCTTTCCCCTTTATGATCGAGAAAATCATGGCGGAGCTGGGAATAGACGACCCAAAAGCCGTAATCAAGATAGGCGACACCGAAGTCGACATCCACGAAGGCCACAATGCCGGCTGCTTGATGAGCATTGGCATCACCTCCGGGGTTTTCTCTGCAAATGAACTGATCCCCCACAATCCTAGCCATCTGGCACACTCTCTGACGGAAGTGCTGGATTTGGTGCGTACCTACGAGTCCCAAACCGAAGCCTAGGCATGCGACGAGTTGCCCGTCTGAGTTCCCTTTTGGCACGAATTCGGCCCTTTCACATGAGTCTTTTCGCCTCGGTGATGGGATTTTTGGTGTATAGCAGCATGTACGCTTTTCGCAAGCCCTTTGCCGCCGCCACCTTTGAAGGAGACACCATTCTGGGAATGGACCTGAAGGTCTGGCTGATTCTGGCCCAAACACTGGGCTACATGGCAAGCAAGTTTTACGGGATCAAGATGATCTCTGAGCTAAAAGCCACAGGCAGGGCCAGGCTAATAGTCGGCCTGATATCCCTTTCTTGGCTGGCACTGTTGGGATTTGCCCTGCTGCCGACTCCCCTTGGCATCCTGTGTTTTTTGATCAATGGATTCCCTCTCGGCCTAATCTGGGGCATCGTCTTTCACTACATGGAAGGCAGAAAGTTCACCGAGATGATGGGGAGCATGCTCGCCTCCAGCTTCATTTTCTCCTCGGGCTTTGTCAAAACCGTCGGCACCTTCATCATGCAGGATCTTGGCGTCAGCGAGTATTGGATGCCATTTTGCACCGGAGCGATCTTCTTTCCCCTGTTGCTTTTGGGCGTTTTTCTCCTCAATCACATTCCCGAACCGAGTGCGGAAGACCGCTTGCTGCGTAGTCCAAGACCCGTGATGAACACAAGGGAAAGACGGCGCTTTTTCAGGGAGTTTTGGCCGGGCATTGTTCTTTTGATCCTCGTGTATACCATGCTAACTGGTCTGCGAGATCTGCGTGACAATTTTGCCGTGGAAATCTGGCAGGGCTTGAAGGTGAGCGTAGCGCCAGAGCTTCTGACCCAGACGGAAATTCCCGTCGCGTTGGCACTCCTTGCGCTGATGGGCTGTCTGGTATTGGTAAAAAGCAACGAGGCCGCCTTCTTTCTCAACCACTGGATTATTCTCGCTGGAATCGCGCTTGCTATCCTCGCCACCTTGGGTTTGAATGGCGGCTTTATCCAACCATTTCTGTGGATGGTGCTGGTCGGTACAGGCGTGTATATGGCCTATATCCCCTTCAACATCCTCCTCTTTGATCGGTTGATTGCCCTTTTCAAGTCAGCCGGAAACGTGGGGTTTCTGATGTATTTGTCGGACAGCTTCGGCTATCTGGGCTCCAGCTTGGTCTTGGTCACCAAAGAATTCGGCGGATTTGAAAGCCTATCCTGGTTCAGTTTCTATACATCTGTGCTTACCCTCTTTCTGAGCTGCTGTCTCGTACTCATGACCGGATCTTTTATTTACTTTCAGAAAAAACTCAGGATGCGCAAAAAAAACATCGCAGCCCCAGTAACCCTTGTCAATACTCTATGAAAAACCCAAGCGCAATCGTCATCGGCTCCGGCATAGTCGGCCTGGCCATCACCAAGGCTCTTCACGCCAAAGGCTGGTCGGTCACGGTGATCGAAAGGCACCCTCAAGCCCAAGGAGCATCGGTTCGCAATTTTGGCATGATCTGGCCAGTTGGCCAGCCTAATGGAGGAAGCTATGAGCGTGCGATGCGCTCGCGTGAGATCTGGCTGGGCTTATCCGATAAGGCGGGTTTTGCTGCGGAAAAAACCGGTTCTCTCCATCTGGCCTATTCAGATCTGGAGATGCAGGTCGTCGAAGAATATGTGGCAGCCACCGCTGATGCGAAATCAGCCCGGATCCTGGATCCCCAGCAGGTCTCCCGCATCAGCCCGGCTGCAAGGATGGAGGGTCTGAAAGGTGCACTTTGGTCTGAAGACGAAGTGATCGTAGACCCACGGGAAGCGATCTTCAAGACAGCCTCCTACCTCGCTGGACTACATGGGATCGAGTTTGTTTGGAATCGGGCAATAACCCGCATCGAGGGTCATACGGTATTTTCAGGCTTACAATCCTGGTCGGCCGACCGCATTTTTGTCTGTTCGGGAGCCGATTTTGAAACCCTCTATCCCGAGATTTTCGAAGGTACCCCCATCACCAAGTGCAAACTACAAATGATGCGCCTGGTGCAGCAGCCCAACAATTGGCGCATGGGACCGCCACTTTGCGCCGGACTCAGTTTCATCCACTACAAAGGCTTTCAGGTGGCACCGTCCCTGGAGCTGCTCCGTAGGGAATACCAAGACCTGTTTCCCGAATTGATCCAATGGGGCATTCACGTGATGGTTTGCCAAAACGGACAAGGGGAACTTACCGTAGGTGACAGCCACGAGTACGGACCCAACCCTTCGCCCTTCGACCTCGTGTCGGTCAACGATATGATTTTGGGATTTCTCGGGCGCTTCGCCCAGTTTAAGGACTGGCAGATTGCGTCGACCTGGCATGGGATCTATCCCAAAATGAGCAACGGTGCCACCGAATTCGTGAAGCAAGTCGACGACATTACCACCATCGTCAATGGCCTGGGAGGCAATGGAATGACTCTCTCCTTGGGTTTGGGAGAGGAAATCGTCGAGGCGATGCCAAGCTGACCCGTCCGCTCCAGCACATTTCTCATAGACTATCCGGCGGGCTTGAACGCTGCCAGAGGCATTTACCCGATCAGCCAAGGATACTCCGGGCAATTTCCTTAGTTTGCCCCAAATTTATCCCCACCCTCAGTAAATGGAGCTAGAAGTCATCGTACAGATCAGCAATAAGATCAAAAGTGTCAGGAAGGAAAAAAATCTCACCCTACAGGAGGTAGCAGACCGCGCGGGAGTGACCAAGGGATTGATCTCCCAAATCGAAAACGGTCGGACCATCCCTTCTCTCCTAGTATTGATCCAGATCGTAAAGGCGCTGGAGACTGATTTGGACGACTTTTTCAACGATCTCAACTTCTATGGAAAGGAAGGCAAGATTCTCGTGCAGCGCAGCGATCAGTACGTGAAGTTTGAGAAGGAACCTGCCTCCGGCTATCAATATTCGAGGATATTCACCAAAAAATTCAATGCCTGTACCATCGACATCGTGCTACTGGAAATCCAACCCGGATCAGAACGGGAGTACGTGCAGACAGAAGCATTTGAGTACAAATACCTGATCGAGGGTACGGTGACGTATATATTTCGGGATCAGACGATCGAGCTTCGACAGGGAGACTCCCTTCTTTTTGACGGACGTATCGAGCACAATCCAGTGAACAGAGGCTCCTCTCCCGCCAAAATGCTGGTTATCTACTTTTTTGAAGAATAGCGCAGAAAATATTTATTCCGACATAGGGGTATCAAGCCTTTCAGTTGTCATTTCCAAAAAAGAACCAAAGTCTTAACTTGCGCTAAAGCATCCGTTTTTCATGCAGGCCACAGATCAGTCGGTTTTTTTTGCCATTCGTTCCGGAGACATCGCTTCGTTTGAGATGCTGTTCAACACCTACTATTCCACGCTATGCCGTTTTGCAGTATCATACCTCAGGGATCCAGAGGATGCCGAGGAGGTGGTCCAGGCTTCGTTTATCGGCTTTTGGGAAAAGAGGGAAAGCATTTCCATCGACACCTCCCTAAAAGCCTACCTTTTTCGGAGCGTTAGAAATGCCTGCCTGAACGAGCTCAAACGGCAAAAAGTAAGGCAACTCCACGCTAGCCAAGTCGCTATGGATGGCGAACCCCAGTCCGAAGCCTCCGACCGGATAGCGATGAAGCAGGAGCTGGAGGAAAAAATCCAGGAAGCCATGAGCTGTCTGCCTGAACAGTGTAGGCTGATCTTCCAGATGAGCCGATTCGAGGAGCTCAAATACAAGGAAATTGCCGATCAGCTGGGTCTTTCGGTTAAAACCGTCGAAAATCAGATGGGTAAGGCACTGAAGATCATGCGGGAGCAGTTAAAAGATTATCTACCCTTAATTATTATCCTGACGAGGGGATTATTGGAACTATGAGCGAGCAGGAAAGGGAACATATAGAAGATCTGGTAGTGAAGTATATTCTTGGCGAGGCTACCGCCCAAGAGGAGCAACTCGTGGATGAATGGAGAGAAAAAAGCTCTGAAAACCAGCGCTTTTTGGAGCACTCCCAGCTCATTTACGAAAAAGCACAACTGCCCTCCGGCCACAGTTTTGACCCGCAAAAGGCGTGGACCAAGGTGGCGCCTCAGCTCAAGAAGGGAAGGGCTACCCAACGAACACTCTTCTCGCCTTTGTGGAAAGTCGCGGCGGGACTGGCTCTCTTGGCGGTCGTCTCCTACCTGTTCTATTGGAATCTCGCGCCCGGAGACGAGTATGTCTACCTGAGTAAAAATGAAGTAGTGACCCAAACTCTGCCTGATCAGACTGAGATCTCGATGAACAAAGATTCAGAGATCAAGGTAGACTACAATGCCCGCAAAAAAACAGGGACCATACAGCTCAAAGGGGAAGCGACGATCAGCATCGGAAAGGGAAAAGAAGTCCAGTGGACCGTGGAAGCGGAAAACCTACTAATTCGTGACATCGGGACGGTATTTCATGTGAAAGCCTACCCAGATGGACAGCAAGTAGAAGTCTCCGTGCTGGAAGGTGCCGTACAGTTTTACAGCGATAGCGATGAGGGAATCCTACTTCAGGCTGGCGAAAAGGGAGTTTATGACAAAGCCTCCGGCAACTATAACAAAACCTTGGCCGACACCAACGTGGTGGCCTTCAAAACCCGTTCTTTCCAGTTTACCGAAGAAAATCTCCAAACGGTAGTCGATCGAATCAGCGAAGTGTATGGGCAGAAAATCATCCTTTTGGGTGGTATCGAGACCTGCAAGATTACAGTAGAGTTCAACAATGAAGAATTGGACACGATCATCTCAATTTTGTCGGAAACCATGGGACTGGACGTCAGTGAAAACGGCGACGAAATCACCTTGAGCGGCGAGGGCTGTTACTAAATCCGCAGCATCAGAATTATGACTAGATTCCTACTTTTTACGCTGGCATTTTTCCTTTTTTTGAAGCAAGGCCAAAGCCAGACTACACCTATTTTGGAGCGAAAGGTGTCTTTCTCCGCACAGGACGAACGTCTGGATTTGTTTTTGAAGCGGCTTTCCCAAGATGCGGGATGCCTCTTTTCCTACAGCCCCTCCGCGCTGGATGTAACAAGAAGTGTGTCCGGCACTTTTTCCGACAGGCCACTTCGTGAGATTTTGGAAGTAGTCTTTGAGGGCAATGTGCAACTAAAATCAAAAGGCGTTTATGTGATCCTGACACCGAAGCCGGAGTCTTCCAAGGAAATCACGATCAGCGGCTATGTGGTGGATGAAAGCGGAAAAGGTATCCGGGATGCGACGGTCTACGACCCTATCACCTTGAAGTCCTCCACCACGGATGAGTTTGGCTACTTTCAGTTTGAAGTCAAAAATCCGGCAAGTGAAAACTTCGAACTCGTCGTCAACAAGAAAGACTATGCTGACACACTGGTACTAGACAACTCTACCAATTCATTTCAGAAAATTCTGCTGAAATCCGAAGACCTCGGCAAGAGCATCGCAGAACCGATGAAGAATTTCTGGCTGTGGACCAAAAACTCGGTGGGTGTGACCAACCTCGAAAACGTGACCGACACCATCCACCGCGGCTTCCAGTTTTCGGTAGTTCCCTTTGTAGGCACCAATCGGAAGATATCCGGGAGCGTCATCAACGACTACTCCTTGAACATGTTGGGTGGCTTTTCGGGAGGAACTGAAAAAGCCGAGCTGGGCGGCTTGTTCAACATCAACAAAGGCGATGCTGGAGTCGTACAGATAGCTGGTCTATTCAACCAAGTCGGAGGTGAGGTGCGGGGACTGCAATTGGCAGGCTTGGTCAATTCCGCGATGGACTCCGTAAAAGCCGCTCAGATAGCTGGACTAAGCAATTTTACTACCGGGGATGTCAAAGGATTTCAGCTGGCCGGCCTTCTTAACCTCGCTACAAAAAATGTATCGGGAACACAGATTGCCGGCATTGCCAACTACACCCATCGGGACCTCAAAGGGGCGCAAATCAGTGGGATTTTGAACATAGCCCGAAATGTGACCGGTTCCCAAGTCGGTCTCATCAATTATTCAGACAGCACGACGGGAGCTCCTGTCGGCCTGATCAGCTTTGTCAGAAAAGGATACCACAAAGTTGAAATCGGGGCTGATGAGATGATGGCTTTGAACATCTCCCTACGCACGGGTACCAGGGCCTTCTACAACATGATTTTTGCAGGAATGAGACCTGAACAGGCCGACTCCACTACTTGGGCTTTTGGGTATGGGATTGGCTTTTCTCCCAGACTTGGAAAGAAAACTTATCTGAATATCGAGTTCAGTTCCCAACAGATGAACAAAGGCAATGTCGCCGCAGTGAACCTGATCAACCGAGCGTATCTGGGTTTTGATTGGCAAATGGCCAGAGGCTTCGGACTCTATGCCGGACCGAGCTTGAACTGGAGAGTCTATGACAGTTCCTACACTGACCATCCGGATACCTTCACTTACGCCGAACCCAAGATTCTCTCTGAAAAAACCTACCCGGTAGAGGATCTCGCCAGCCAGCTCTGGTTTGGCGTACGCGCTGGGGTAAGGTTTTTTTGAAAATTGGAAGGAGACAAGTTTGAAGGCAGCAAAGTTTCCAAGAGCCAAAGGATCAATCCTAAGCTCGTCAATCGCCCTTCCTAAATCCAATTTTACCAGCCCTAAGAAATTCCTACTCTGACTTCAAACTTTTCACCGGATCTATCAGTGCGGCTTTGATCGCCTGAAAACTCACCGTCAATAAAGTGACACAGAGCGCAATGCCGCCAGCAAGTACAAAAATCCACCAACTGATCTCTGTGCGATATTCATACTTTTGAAGTCCCTCTTCGAGAACAAGATATGCCAGTGGCATGGCGATAAGGCTAGCCAGCAAAACCAGCAGGACAAATTCTTGAGACAGGAGTCTCCACATGTTCAATACAGAAGCACCGAGCACCTTTCGGATGCCGATTTCCTTGGTCCTTCGCTCAGCCATAAAAGATGCCAAGCCAAAAAGCCCCAAACAACTGATAACAACTGCAAGCACTGCAAAAACACCGGCCAGCTTGCCGATACGATCTTCTGTGGAAAACTTGGAATTGTACTCTTGATCGACAAATCGATAATCAAAAGGGATATCGGGTATAAGCTGCGTAAATACCTTTTCGATTTTGGGCAATGCTTCAGCAGTGCTGATGCCGGGCGTGATGCGCATCAGAAGCACCCTTTCATACCCATAGGTAATATATACGGCAGGCTTCACCGGCTCGAAAGGTGAATTCATCAGCATATCCTTGATCACTCCCAATACCACAAAATCCTGATCCACATTCCAAGAGCGGTTGGTCCAGCGGATTGATTTTCCTACCGGATCCTTGAGGTTCATGTATTTCACCGCCGCCTCGTTCAAGACAATCCCGGAAGAATCGCTGGCCATTTCAGCCATGAAATCCCGGCCATCGACAAACTCCCAACCCACGGTTTTCCCAAATTCCGGAGACACATTCAGCGTAGCAAAGTATGCCTCAAAGTTTGGGTCTTTTCCCTCCCAATTGAATCCACCATTATGGGACCAAGTGGCAGTGACATCCCCTCCTGACTCGGCTACTTCTGTGACCATGCCTGTTCGCTTCAGCTCCTCCCGAAGCGCAAGGGCTTTTGTGTTGAATTCCTCTGATTTTTTGCGTACTGCAATCAAGCCTTCGCGTGAATATCCCACCGGCCTGTCTTTGACATACATGAGCTGATGGTAGATGGCTGCGGTACAACTAATCAATCCCACAGATACGACAAACTGAAGCACAACGAGCGTTTTGCGGGGAAGGGTAGCGTATCGACCAGCGCGGAAAGTCCCTTTCAAAACGCTTATCGGTTTAAATGAGGAAAGGTATAAGGCGGGGTAACTGCCCGCCAAGAGACCTGTAAGGAATGTAAAAGAAAGGCAACTGAGCCAAAACCACTTGTTTTCCAATGGAAGGACAATTTCTTTTCCAGCCATTTGGTTGAACGAGGGCAAGACTCCATACACAGCGATCAAGGCGAGCAAAAAGGAAAGAATTACTACCAGGAAAGATTCACTGAAAAATTGCCCGATAAGATGAGAACGGAAAGAGCCCATTGTCTTTCGGATACCGACTTCTTTGGCTCGCCGCTCTGACCTGGCCGTACTCAAATTCATAAAATTGATGCAGGCTAGCAAAAGCACAAATACACCGATCGCTGCAATGAACCGAACCAATTGGATGGGACCCTTTTGGAGTTCACCATCCCTGAAGTCGGAATAAAGGTGCCAATCTGCCATCGGAAGCAATAAAACATCAGAACCCTCCGACCCATCCTGCTTCCTAAAGTCCAAATTTTGGGTAGCTTTTTTCTCAGCGGATTTGATAGCGTCACCTGCTTCTTGCATCGTGACATTTGGAGCGATCTCCACATAGGCCATGAGAAAATTATTTTCCCAACCCTGCCTGGTAATGTAGGAGGCGTCCTTCAGATAAAAATTCCAGGGCTCAAAAAACATCATGCCGTAGAATGCTGTGTTCTTTGGGAAATCCTCAAACACGCCCGTCACTTTGACATCGGTGTGGTTGTTTACCTTCATCGCCCTGCCCACAGGATCACTTTCCCCAAAAAATGCTTGGGAAGTGGATTCTGATATCATGATTCCCTGTATCTCGTCCAGACCATTCCAACTGCCATATTTCATTTTCCATGAAAACATCTCAGGAGCACCCTCGCCGATATACACGCCTTTTCTAGTGAGCATTTTATCCTCTGTGGAAAGCACCGCATCAAATCCCTCGGGACCGGAGATGGGAACGATGTGCTTAAAATTCTGACCATACGTATTCTTCAGCTCCTCGATGAGTGGGAAAGGAAGATACTTTTGGCCCATAAAATACTTGCCCTCATAGTTTCCAGCTTTGGTTACCTGAGCGATCCGGTCATAGTTTTTGAAATACCTGTTGAAGGAAAGTTCATCAACCACCCAAAGTCCGATCAGCATGGCAACTGTCATTCCGGTTGCCAAGCCAATGATGTTCAGGAAAGAGTTGCCTTTTTCCCTAAGCAGATTCCTCCACCCGATTTTGAAATAACTCTTGTACATGCCCATTGGAGAAAACTGGTTAGAATTTGAAAATGACCTGATAAACCCCGGCCTGAAATATTTGAGCACGCTCCATGAAAATTTCCATTTTGCCTTGCTCGGAGAATCCTCCACCTCACTGACAAAAACCTCCATCAAATCCCCTTCGATCTCCTCGAGGTAGTCCTCCCGGCAAAACCAGCGGAGAAATTGGAGTGGACGTTTAGGTGGAGTGGTTTTCATGGAAACTTTATTCAGACCTGAGGCTTTCTACCGGATTAGCCAATGCTGCCTTCAACGCTCTAAAGCCAATAGTGAGGAGGACTATAAACATCGCAAGGACGGTTGCAATCAAAAAAGGCTGAATCCCAACCTGGGTGCGGTACACAAAACTTCCCATCCAGTTATTGGCCAGATACCAAGTCAACGGCCACATAACTAGGCTGGCAACCAGAAGCAAAGTAAGGAACTCTCTGATCAGGAGATAGGTCACCTGTCTCGCCGAAGCACCCAGTACTTTTCGGATGCCGATCTCTTTTTGCTTTTGCTCCGCAGAGAAGGAGATTAGTCCAAAAGTGCCCAGACAAGCTATCACGATTGCAAGCACCGTGAAGATGGAAAAGATGTAGGCGAATTTTTCCTCAGCTTCATATTGCTGGGCGATGTCTTCATTCATAAATGAATAACTGAAATCCCTATTGGTGACAAATGCCGAATAGACCTCGCCAATGTGCGCTATGCTAGATTGCACGTCCTGACCGTCGATCCTGACATATGCGTAGTTGAGAAAGTCTGGCGAAAAGATGAAAATAGTAGGAGGGATCTCTCGGTGGAGGGATTCAAAATGAAAATCTTTTACCACCCCGACCACCGTGTACTGCTGCCCGTTTCCCAGTTCAATCCATTTCCCGATCGGATCTTTCCATTCGAGTTGGGCGACTGCAGATTCATTCAGGATAACAGAGGCACTGGAGTCTGCGGGAAATTCCCCGCTGAAATTCCTGCCGTCCATGAATTCAGCTTCAATGGTCGACAGGAAATCCATGTCCACCCGGATGATTTTCATGCTCTTTCCCGCTTCCGCATCCACGACTTCATCCTGTGCTTTGTAGGGAGTACTGTTGAAGATCCATCCAGGCAACTTCATGTTGGAGGTTCCTGCGCCTTTGATAGATGCTTTTTTGAAAAGCTCATTCTTGAATACATCCAACTGACTTCGTTCCATAGTCTGGAGCGGAATGGTCACCATCATTTCCTGATTGATCCCCAATTCTTTGGTTTTTAGGTATTGCCACTGTTTAAAGACAATCATCGAAGCGGCGATCAGGCCCATTGAGATGATAAATTGCAGGACCACCAATCCCTTTCTGAATACAAACCCGGACTTGCCTGTTTTTCCCGCACCTTTCATGCTGTTGAGAGGTCTGAAGGCAGACAGGACCAGAGAAGGATATGAACCTGAAACCATTGCAATGATGACAAACGCCAAAAATATGACCAGAAGGATCTCGGGTTGGAAAAGCAGATCTGCGGAAAACGCTTTACCCGCAAACTGGTTGAACAGCTCCAAAACCGACACCGAAATCCCACCCGCAAGCAAAATCGCTAGGAAGGTCATCATGAAGGACTCGGTCAAAAACTGATTGATCAAATCGAAGCGCTTTGCTCCCAAGACTTTCCGCATGCCAACCTCTTTTGCCCGGCGCAGCGAGCGGGCAGTAGTCAGGTTCATGTAGTTGACACAGGCAATGGCAAGGATGAAAATCGCAATCACTGAGAAGGTGTAGACGTTTTTGAGGCTGCCATTCGGCTCGAGTTCCAAGCCAGTGTCCGACTCAAGGTGAATGGAAGTGAGTGGCTGCAGAAACAGCTTGAAATTGCTACTGTTGAAAGGATCGAGGTTGTCATTGATAAAGTCAGGAAATCGGGCATCAATTGCAGCAGGATCCGTTCCGGGTTCTACTTTGATGTAAACGTACTGTGAGTCCCATCCCACATTGGTAAATAGGCTTTCTGGAGACACCTGACGTTGGGTTTCTCCGGAAATCAAAAAATCGAAATGAAAATGCGAGTTAGCCGGCATGTCTTTCATGACCGCGCTTACCTCAAGTTGAAAAGCCCCGTCTCCTGCGTCAAATACTTTCCCGATTGCCGGATTATTTCCGAAGTACCTGGCGGCTGCAGACTCTGAGATCACCACTTTGTTTGGGCCTTTCAAAGCTTGGGTTGGATTGCCTTCGAGCAGTGGGAAATTGAAAACCTCCAGAAAGTTTTCCTCCACATAGGCAATCTTCCGCTCAATAATTTGCTTTTCTTCATACACAAAGACCTCTGAGTCATCTCTTATTCTTATCAATTGCTGGATTTCGCCAAAATTGGCCTTGATCAGATCGGCGGTTCTCCAAGAGTTTGAGCCATAGGGTTCCCACTTTCCCTGTCTCATGTAAGCAGAGGCGACGCGATAGATCTGATCGCTGTCCTTATGAAATTTGTCATAGCTGAGCTCATCTTTGATAAAGAGGAAGATCAGGAGGCAGCAGGCAAATCCCAGTGCTAGCCCAAAGACATTAATCAGGCTGTACATCCTTTCCCGGTTAAAAACTCGAAAGGAAACTTTTAGATAGTTGCGATACATACCATAATTATTTCTTGGTTCAAATACTCCCATTTTCTTAATAAATCCCGGCCTGAAATACTTAATGACATTCCAGGAAAATTTCCATCTGGCCTTTCTCGGAGAGCCTTCCACCTCTCTACCAAATACCTCAATCAGATCCCCCTCGATCTCCTCAAGGTAGTCCTCTCGGCAAAACCAGCGGAGAAATTGAAGGGGAAGTTTTGGAGGGGAGGTTTTCATGCTGGTGTTTCAATCAGTCTTTCAGATGACTCAATTGGGCAGAATTTCGTTTTATTCGGTTTTTATCGACTTGATGGGATTTGCCAGAGCTGCTTTGGTGGCCTGTATTCCAGAACTCAGTCCTGCGATAATCAAAGTGAGGATTCCTCCTCCCAAAAACATCCACCAGGACATTTCGATGCGGTAGGCGAAATCTTCCAGCCAGTATTGCATCAGGAAATAGGCAAAAGGCAAGGCCAGCAAAAAGGCTATCCCTATCAATACCGTAAATTCCTTTGAAAAGAATAAGACAAGCTCGGCAACGGTGGCGCCCAACACCTTCCGGATCCCCACTTCTTTGGTCCGCTGGGTGGTGATGAAGGTCATTAGCCCAATCAACCCAAGGCTCCCAATAATGACTGCAATGATCGAGAACAGCGTAAATCCTTTGAATGAAAGGGTTTCAACGAAGTATTCCCTCGCGATAGAATCATCAACGAATTCATACTTGTAGACAGATTTTGTAAAAGAGGTTTTCCATGATTGCTCAAGGGATTCTAAAACCTGCGGATTAATATTGCTGATCCTGACAAATGCTTGATCCTGAAAATAACTCCAGTTGAGTATGATGCAGGGAGAAATGTCATGTTGAAGGGAGTTGTTGTGAAAGTCCTTCACCACCCCAATGACAGTTGCTTCGCCTTCATTGATGGTCAGTTTCCTTCCGACGGCATCTTCTGGCGTCCAGCCGAGGGATTTCAAAAGGCGTTCATTGACTATGAATTCGTCAAATTCCATTTTATTGCCGGTGAAATTTCTACCGGAAATCAGCTCCAACCCATAAAAGTCCAGGTAATTGCGATCCCCGATTTTCATCTCGGCCTCAAACCCATCTGTATCTGGCATATCCGAAGTCCTGAACCTGGTTCCCAATTGGAAGCCGTTGACAGCCATAGGCGGACCTGAACCAATGGCAACATCATTGATTTCTGGATTGTTAGTCAGGAGGTTCTTGAAGGTTTCTATTTTATCGGATTGTGGAACGGGCAACATCACTACGGCGTCAGTAGTGAACCCGAGTGACTTGTGCCTGAACCAATCCATTTGGACAGCTGCGATAATTGTGGCAATGATAAATAATTGCACAATGGCAAACTGAAACACAGTGACCGCCTTTCTTACAGAAAACCCCCGTGTACCTGAAGTAGGAAGGTCATTTTTGATGATTTGAAGAGGTTTGAAGGAGGAAAGAACAATAGCCGGATAGGCTGTGCCCAATAAGGTGGTGATCCCTCCCAAAAATGCAATCGTCCCTACATCAGTCCAATGAAACGTCAACTGGAGATTGATGATTGAAAAGGCTGAGTTCGCCTCACCGATTAAGAAAACAGAAAATGCCAGCGCAAGTAAAACCGAGATCGCAACAAGGAGGGAATTTTCTAAGGCGAATTGCTTAAACAGATCAAACCCCGTGCTTCCAATCGTTTTTCTGATTCCGACCTCCTTGGCCCTGATTACAGATTTAGCCGTCACAAGATTGACAAAGTTGCCAATGGCGATCAGCAAAATAAATATTCCAACATACTTGGCGGTCTGGAGCATATTACCGGGCATGGTGTAGCTTCCGGGGCTGCTTCCGTAGAGAGATTCCGTATGAATTTCGGCCAAAGGCTGAAGCTTATAGGAGATCCGGCTATCATCTTCTTTCGTGAGATACTTCTTTTTCCAAACGGATATCGACGACTCGATTTCCTCCGGGCGGTGTTGGTCTGAAACCACCACAAATGTGGTCCCTTGATAGTTTCCTGACCAATTTGATGCAGGATAGGGATTGTTCTGTTTGAAAAATTCATAGGGAACCAGCATTTCATACCTGAGGTTGGAATTGCCCGGTGCGTCTTTTATAATTCCGGTCACCTGCATGGGGTCTTTACCTGCAAGCATAATGGTTTTTCCAAGGATCGATTGACTGGGAACCTGTTGCCCAAAGCATTTTTGGGCAATGCTTTCAGTCAAAACAATTGAATTGGGGTGTTGAAACGCCGATTTTCTATCCCCGGCAATCCAGGTAAGATCAAATGCTTCAGAGTAGAATCGATCAACAAACAAGACATACTTCGACTCGAATTTATAGTCATCCATGCCCTCCTTTTCCAGCGTGAAAAATCTTTGAAATGGTCCGGCTGCTTGAGTGACCAAATCCAGCTCTGGAATATCTTCTCTCAGTGCTTCGGCCAAAGGATAGGCTGTGGTATTCCAATAAAGTGTCTGATCTGGGTACTGGGTATGCTGAACGACCCTGTAGCTCCGTTCTGCATAGGGATGGAAATTATCGAAACTTGATTCGTATCCAACAAAAATCAGCAGGGTAAGGCAGCATGCAATCCCCATCGAAAGGCCGAAAATATTGATACCAGAGAAAGCTTTGTTTCTCAGGAGCTGCCTTCCGCCGAGTTTGACATAGTGTTGAAACATGATTGGATGAACCAGATGTGATAAGTCGATTTTTTTAATGTTTCGCAATCTGAAGGACCGGATCACATCCCAGGTGAATTTCCGATTTGCCTGGGATGGAGACAGGTTGGTATGCCTGTTTTCAAACAATTCCACCAGATCCCCTTCGATCTCCTCAAGGTAATCCTCTCGGCAAAACCAGCGGAGGAAAGCAAGCGCCTTTCGTGGAGCTTGCATTAGCCAAAGGAGATTTTGGGAATCCGGTTATAAATATTGCTTCTCAAAGCAAATTGCTCATCCAGCACTCTTTTGCCCAAGGCAGTGATGACGTAGTACTTTTTGCGTCTGCCTCCTCTATCCTCTGTGATCCCCCCAAATCGCGACTTCACAAAATCCTTCTCTTCCATCCGTTTCAGAGCAACATGAACCGCACTGATGTTCAGTGATTTTCCAAGTTCCTTCTCCAGCCCGGAGAGGATCGATACGCCATACGCTTCGTCGTGGAGCGCCGCCACCATCAGCAATACCAGTTCTTCAAATTCGCCCAATGAATGTTGTGCCATGTTGGATTTATTTACTTAACAAAAGTGAATGTAATGTATTTAATTCACATTTGTTAAGTAAATGAGAGGAAAATAATTTCCCCACCGACCGTGCCAGCACCCATCTCTGCAGGGGCAATTATGTTGGCAGGTTACAAAATTGGCCAAGTCCCGGTAGGTCCTAGGCTCCCGACTGGTCTGAGTACTTCAAATCGTCCTTCGTAATTTTTTTTTCTTGGTGAATAGGGGTAGATCTGATTTCGCTTGTCCTATAGGCGAAACTAAACCAGATCATGAATACGATAAGCAAAATTCTAGCAGCATTCCTGTTCTCTTCCCTACTCGGACTGGAAACCCATGCATTCCAAACCCAATCGGACAGCGTTGGATCAAAGCAAAAACCTTTGGCATTTCAAAAATCCGAACCTTTCCGATTTGATCCTTTTGGTAAAGACCTAAGCGACACGACTTCCATCGGTTTTCAATTTTCCTTTGTACCCTATGTCGGCACCAACGGCATGTATTCAGGAAATATGGTCAATGACTATTCTTTCAACCTCTTGGGAGGCTATTCCGCGGGAACCAGAAAACTCGAAATGGCAGGCCTATTCAACATCAACCGAGGTGACATGACCGGGGTGCAGTTGGCGGGCCTCTTCAACCAAGTCGGAGGAAAAGTCGCCGGAGTCCAGCTCGCGGGACTTTTCAATTCTAACTTAGACTCGGTTGAAGGGGTCCAGCTGGCAGGCTTGACTAACTTCAGTACTGGTCCAATTGATGGTGTGCAGCTAGCTGGAGTCATGAATTTCTCCCCCAAGAAAGTCGACGGCGTGCAGGTTGCAGGCGTGGTGAATTTTACCGCTTCAGCGCTAGAAGGCACCCAGGTCGCTGGCGTACTGAATTTCGCTGCTCGTCAGGTCAAGGGTTCTCAAGTAGCAACAGTCAACTTCGCCAACAAAGTCGATGGATTTCAGCTCGGCGTGTTCAACTATTCCGACAGCATCAGTGGGGTTCCCGTTGGGGTTTTCAGCTTTGTGAGAGCGGGATACCACAGCATCGAACTTAGCGTCAACGAGGTTCTTCCCCTCAACTTGGCCTTTCGCACCGGCAAGCGCGAGTTTTACAACATTTTCTTCGCGGGGCTCCGGCCTGAATCGAATGAGCAAGTGACTTGGTCCTTCGGATATGGACTAGGTACCTCACCCAAATTGGGCAAAAAAACTTACCTCAATATCGAAATCAGCTCTGAGCAATTGAGTCAGGGTGGAGTGCATGCGCTCAACCTGATCAACCGGGGGTACATAGGTGCGGAATTCAAAGCGACCAAAAACTTCGCAATTTTCGCCGGACCGACTGCGAATTTCCGCGTCTACGATACCTCCTACGCCTTCCATCCGGAGCTCTTCACCTACACCAATACAAAAATCCACAATGATGTCTACCACCCTGAAGACTTGGGAAGCCAATTCTGGTGGGGCTTCAAAGCCGGATTCCGGTTTTTATAAGTCAAATAAATTTAACCACAAAGAACACGAAGAATTAAAAGCAGAGCGATTTGTTGCTCAATGAGCCTTTGGCCATCTGACTTTCAGCGGCCGTTTCCAAAAACACCAAGAAGAAGCGAAGCTTTTATCCTTTGCGACCTCAATAAGGATTGCGGGAGTTTTCAGCCTGAAATTTCTCGCAGCCTCCGGAAATCTATTCTCTCAGCCTTTGCGCGCTTAGCGGAAAAAAAAGTCAAAATAATTCAAAATTAGGTAGGGGTAAAACCCTGATTGATTGTCCTATAAACGAAAGCTAAACCAACTCTTTCTTTTCTCCTCAGCTACGGCCAGACGAAACGAAGGATCCACATTTAAAACCAAAAAAACAATGAAAAAATTACTTGGAGTACTAGTCGCTTTGCTAATCATAAACACCGCCTATAGTCAGCAAGCAGGCAAATTCAGATACCAAATGGATCTCGGTTTCGCCGCGCCAAAAGACGGAGGAATCGGTGCCATGGTACATCTTGAGCCCCAGATCCTTGTCTTGGACAACCTCGCCGTCGGCCTGAGAATGGGCGTGACCGGTATGGCCAAGGACGTCACCTATTACGAAATCCCCGATGACTACGAGGGTGAGCTCTCCGCTAACCTATCAGTCTCCGGCACAGCCAACTATTACTTCAACTACGGTAAAGGAAAAGTAGCCCCTTATGTGGGAGCTGGATTTGGATACTATGCCCTGAGCAATATCGAGGTAGAGGGCGACAACATCGAGGACGCAAATAACCTCGAGGCTTCTTTTGCCTGGGCGCCCATGGTACGAGTTGGGGTAGAGCTCCAAAAATTCCGGATCGGCGCCGAATACAACTTCGTGCCCTCCAGCAATCTCCAAAATGTCAACGGGGAAGTGATTGGCAAGGCCACCAACGAGTATTTCGGCTTTACCCTCGGGTTCTTCGTGGGCGGAGGAAGGTGGGGAAACAAGCCCAACATCTAAGTTCCCAACTTCTTTCGGACGAATTAACGCATAATCCATTTTGACTTTCCTGGCTCAAACTCCAGCGGCCGACTGCCTCCCAGTCGGCCGCCTGGCACCGCCTTGCCTTTTCCCAACTCTATTCCCTAACCTAAACCAACACTATGAATTCGCTTAGTAAACTCCTTTTGGTGATTTTTTGCTTCGCAATCAATCCCCTCCAAGCCCAAAATCTAACCCAAACCGTAAGGGGAAGGGTGGTCGACCAGGTCAGTCAAATTCCGATTCCCGGCGCAACGGTGACTGTCCTTAACACCGACCCTTTGATGGGAACTGCTACAGACGCAAACGGGGACTTCAAAATCCAACAGGTACCTTTGGGCAACCATACCCTCCGAGTCAGCTTTGTAGGATATAAGGATCTCATCCTTCCCAATATCCTGGTCAATTCCGGCAAAGAGGTTGTCCTGGCTGTCACGATCGAGGAAGATTTTGGCCAACTGGATGAAGTGGTGGTCATGGGGGCCGAAAAAGAGCGGACCGTCAACGATATGGTGACTGTCAGCGGCAGGACATTCTCCGTGGAGGAAACCCGCAAATTTGCTGCGGCTGTCAATGATCCTGGACGAATGGCTCAATCCTTTTCGGGTGTCGTCAGCACCGATGACGGCAACAACAACATCTCCATCCGCGGCAACAGCCCCAACGGACTGCTTTGGCGAATGGAAGGCATCGACATCCCTAACCCCAACCACTTTGTCAATCCGGGTACCTCCGGTGGGGGCGTGTCCATTCTCAGCGCCCAGCTTCTGGCCAATTCGGACTTCATCACAGGCGCGTTTCCAGCCGAATATGGCAATGCCATGTCAGGAGTCTTTGACCTGAGCCTGAGAAAGGGCAATAACGAAAACCGGGAATTCACCTTTCAGGCGGGTTTCCTCGGGACGGATATTGCTGCAGAAGGGCCGATTGCCAAGGGCTACAAAGGTTCTTATTTGGTCAATTATCGATATTCCACCCTGTCCATTCTTTCCCAACTGGGTGTGCCCTTGGGAGATTTTGTGACCAACTTCCAGGATCTGTCCTTTAACTTATTCCTGCCGGCCGGCAAAAAGAGCAGCTTTAGCGTTTTTGGATTTGGTGGGCTGAGCGACCAAAACAGTGCTGCCGAAAAAGATTCCTTGATCTGGGAAAGCGAGGGGGATAGGTATAGCTCCAACTATTTTTCCAATACCGGAGCAGCGGGCATCAAATATTCCTACATTCTGAACAAGTCCAATTTTCTCCAAGCAACCGTCCTTGCTTCTGGGCATGAAATCGGCGATGAATACAGCCGTCTGGACAACGAATACAACGATCAGGAGCGGGGCTATGAAAACTTTGGCAACTCCAAGGTGACCGTCAATACCACTTTGAATTCTAAACTTTCGGCAAGGGCAAACCTCCGAAGCGGGCTGTACTTCAACCAACTCTACTACAATCTCCGGGAAAATGGCTATGACGAAGACAGCGACGTGATGAAAACGCACATCAATTCCAAGGGCAATTCGCAGAGTGTCCAGGCTTTCTCCCAGCTGCACTATCGCGCCAGCGAAAGACTCACCTTCAACGTCGGCCTCCACTACCTCCAGTTTTTGCTCAACAACTCCAATTCCCTGGAGCCCCGCTTCAGCGCTTCCTACGAGTTGGACGAAAAGCAGCGCATTAGCCTGGGCTATGGCCTCCATAGCCAGGTACAGCCGCTGGGCACCTACTTTGCGGAGCAGGAGGTAAATGGCCAGATCATCAAGCCAAATGAAGACCTCGATCTTAGCAAATCGCATCATTTGGTGCTGGGCTACGATCGACAGCTGAATCCTTATCTGCGAATGAAAGTCGAGGGCTACTATCAGCATTTGTACAATATTCCGGTCAAGCCAGGCAAGACCGAAACGTATTCCATCATCAACCAGCAATGGACTTATATGACGGATCCTCTGGTCAATGAAGGATTTGGCAAAAACTATGGGGCAGAGTTTACCCTGGAGCAGTTTACCCACAAGGACCTCTACTTCCTCCTCTCCGCATCGGTGTACAATTCCCTGTACAAAACCCAGGAAAACAAGTGGAGAAACACCCTCTACAACGGCAACGCCAACCTAACCCTGACCGCTGGCAAAGAATATCACCTAAAGAAAAACCGTATGCTAGGCATCAACCTTCGTAGCATTTATGGCGGCGGCCTGCGTGCCACGCCGATAGATCTGGAGCAGTCGATAACAGATAACGAGACGGTTTATGATAAAAGCCGGGCTTTTGAGGAGCAAAATCCTGCCTATTTCCGTACGGATCTTCGTGTCAGCCTGAAATGGAATCGACCCAAGTCCACCAGCACCTTGGCCCTCGACGTCCAGAACCTAACCAATCGAAAAAACATCTACGGGAGCTACTTTGAACCCATGTCTGGAGAAATCGAAATGGCATACCAGTCGCCTATGATTCCTTTGCTGAGCTATCGAATTGAGTTCTGAAAAAAAACAGTAGACCGGAGACGGAAGTACCTTATACTGTCAGTATGCACTCTCCAGGGGGGTTAAAGCCCTTGGAGAGTTGAAATGGAGCGAATCCTCATCCAATTCTAAGCCGCTGGAGTTCTAAACGCCTGTCTTGCCAACAATTTCCAGCCTCCCTTTTCCTTTACCCAAACCATCAACAAACCAAGTTTTAGGCTGTTCACTTTTCCATTTTCGGCAAATTCCGCATAGATATTATGCCGCACCAACGCGATATACTTGCCGTGTAGGCTGATCGTCTGGTCGGAAATATCCCATTTCTGATAGTCGGTCACCTTGGATTCGAAAACTGCAAGAAACTGTTCTTGATTTTCCACTGTCCCGCTGGAGTGGCCATAGCTAAGATCTTCCGAAGTCAAGGTTCTCAAAGTGGCCACATCTTCGGCCAAAAAAGCTGCCTGCATTTTCTTCACGGCGGCATCCACTTCTTTTTCGGCCTGGCCAAAGGCAAATTGACAACTTAAAAACAGCAGGATGAACAGGATTCTTTTCATGGTTTTTGGGTTTGATTTCCCATGAAAATAAGGAAAAATCCAGACAGGATATGTAAAAAAGCCAGCCAGCCAGTAAATTACACCGCAGCAATCCGCCCCGTACATGAAACCTTTTTCAGCTCAAATCCAATCCCTGAATCCCGAGACCGATCACGAAAAAATCTCCTTCCTCTTGAGTGGTCATGTCTTCCCTTGGGACTTGGAGCGTTCGCTGGAGTTTGCGCTGTTTAGAACTTTTGCTGTTCCTTCTATTTCAGGCTTGCTCGCTGAGACGGGCGAGTTTGTACAGCGTCCCAGAAAGCGGTACGACGACACAGAGCTCATCCTGTTTGAAATCCTCGAACATGGCATGAACAGCCTCCGGGGAAAACGGGCCATCCGGCGGATGAACTCCATGCATGGTCGCTTTGACATCTCCAACGATGATTTTCTCTACGTGTTGTCCACCTTCATCTTCGAGCCGATCCGCTGGACGGAACGCTACGCCTACCGTCCCATGTCGGAAGTCGAGAAGCAGGGGATTTTCAAAAACTACCTGGAATTGGGCCGACGGATGAATCTGAAGAATGTGCCCCAGACCTTACAAGAATTTGAGGAATACAACATCCGCTACGAGCGGGAAAACTTTCGTTTTGCGCCGAGCAACCGCATCATCGCGGACAAGACTGTAGATCTGATGCTGGGCTTCTATGTGCCCAAATGGCTCTTTGGTTTGGGTCGACCCTTAGTCTTTGCCTTGCTGGACGATCCCCTTCGGGAAAGTCTGGGCATAAGAAAGGTCTCGGCAGTTCGGAAATGGATAGCAAAGAAAGGCCTCTTCATCCATGCCTTTTTTCACAAAATCAGTAGGGAGCCCCAACAACCCGTACTAGGAACGAAACGGAAAAGACCCAGCTATCCGGAAGGTTATCAGATCGAAGAGTTGGGCACTTTTCCTTCAGGCACCGGTTCTACTTCGGGATGAACGCCGTCGGCGTTTGGATGTAGGTTTGGCACCTGCCAGTTTTGCCCCGATCCAGGCCATCGGAATATAGGCACCTAGCAGATCGACGACATTAAACCACAATGGTGATGGCATTGTCATCACACTATAGATGCCTCCGATCAGGAACAGAAGTCCGATCAGCAAAGCCAGAGGCATCTTGTAGTTAGCCGCGATCTTCACGGTAACAAAGGCGCCAACCAGCGTTCCCAGCGCATGGGCTAAAAAAGGAACCAGAAAATGCTTGGGTTCCATCAAGGCCATCGCGGCAGTCAATCCTTCCGCGGTAGTGAGATCGGCACCTCTCGGAGGGGAAATGATCGCGGCACTATTCATGATCAACAGTCCGTTTACAACGCCGCCGATCAGCATGCCGACAATAACCGCAAGAAAGTTTTTTAGAACAGGGTGCATAAGAGCTCGTTTGAATGTTTTATTGCTATGATCGTCCACTGCCAACTCAAAGCAATCCAAGGTAAAGCAGTGGTGCTAAACTAACAAATTATAAAACATCAAATCCAGTTACCAGTAAAATATAGTCTCCTTGCCTTTCGGTAATGAAAAATCTTGACCTAACTACGATGATTGCCTATAGTGTCTGACTCCTACTTTTTCTTGCCTTTGAATGTTCCAGTGGCCATTCCTGCCAAGTCGACTTTTCCCTCCATTTCAGTGGAAGTGGCTTTGCCGTCGTAGATGATCTTGTTTCCTTCAATGGCGAATTCCAAATGGATGACCTCGCCCCGGATCGTGCCAGTGAGCGGCGCTTCTCCCAACTGTCCGCTATAGGTACCGGTGATTTTCTCCCCATCCTGCTTTAGGACAAATGTCGGAGTTCCGCTGCCCGCGTCGGTTTCCACAGTTAGATTCCAGGTCCCGGTTACGTTGATTGCATTTTGGGCTTTGGCGGAAAATCCGATAAACAGAAAAAATAAGACAAGTGATAAGAAGGGTTTCATGGTTTTTGGGTTTAGTGGTTTATACCCGATGAAAGTAGGAAAAAATCAGGTTTCCCACACCAGTTTTTCAAACGCTTCCCCAGGCAGCCCAAAGGACTTGTCCTCTGAAAACAGCTAGCCTTTGGTAATCAGAATATGCGTCGCATGCTCCCCTTCCACCCGCTGCACCTGCCTATAGCCCAAGGCAGGGAGATCAATCCCGGCAAACAAATGCTCCCCCGAACCCAAAAAAAGCGGAGAAACGGCCAGATGAAGTTCGTCGATATGGCCGCCCTGCAAGAATTGCCGGATGGTCTCAGCCCCTCCGCCAATCCGGATATCTTTGCCGTTTGCAACTTCTTTCGCTTGAGTAAGCGCTAATTCTATCCCTTCGGTGACAAAATAAAAAGTTGTGCCTCCCTCCATCACCAAGGGCTCGCGCTCATGGTGCGTCAGTACAAACACCGGCACATGGTAGGGTGGATTGGGACCCCACCAGCCTTTCCAGTCTCCATCCGGCCAGTCCCCGCGTATGGGTCCAAACATGTTTCGGCCCATGATCCAAGCACCTAGGTTTTCGAAGCCCTTCTCCGCAAAGTCATGGTCCACGCCGGTCGAGCCTCCCTCCTGCCCGATCATCTGGGCAAAGCGCTTGGTCTGTCGCAGCCAGTCGTGGAGATTTTCGGCACCCAAACCCATAGGCTTTTCAAGACTCTGCTCCGAACCGGCTCCAAATCCGTCCAGGGAGATGGTATAACTCATTACTTTGACTTTGCCCATGATTTATCTGATAGATGAGTTTATAAAATATGTTTGTAATTAATCTAGCGAGCGAGCCTCTTTACTTCTTCACTCAAGTCGGAAGACCGAAGTGTCGGCGACTTCGAACGATTGCCTTTCATTTCGATAGACACATTCAATTACTGCAAAAAAAGCATAAAATCATCTTCCAAATTATTTCCGCTGGACTTTCAAGCTGGATAGACGTGCAATTTACAGTAAACCAGAGATCTTAGCAGGCTGTTACAGATCACTTGTGCTGATGAAACTTGGATATCCTTCCTCTTGAGGATAGTTGAAGAGAATCATCACAATTTCTCTCTTTTCATTAGTTGGAGTTTTTCCCGTACCCCGAAAGACCAATTTTTGAGTTTTCAAGAATTTTGTGATTTCCCCAGACAGCTCCTGATTCTCAAATCCATCAACAGCCTCAACACGTGCAATTGCCAAATCAGGGCCTATACCAAGTCTATAAATTCCGAAACTTTTCTCCTCCGAATACCCCTTCAGACTTTCGAAAGATCCAGTGGCGTAGAGGCTTGAATTGTACAATCTCGTGATGTTGTTGCGTTTCAGGCTCCGCAAAATCTCGAGTTTTACCTGCAGCCTTCTTTCTAGTTTCCCTCTGAGTGTGGGATAAGCGGCCGAGTCCACAACGGATTCAAAGTTGAGGTTTCCAGAGCAATAGCTGGTATTCATTTTCCCGTCTTCCCCTGCATCAGCATACACCAGCCATTTGGAACCGACATTTGCGACAAAAGCACAGTTGCTACTAGTGGTAAAAACAGCTTCGATCTCCTTCCCCTTGAAAATCTCCAGAGGTCGAATTTCTATTTTTGAATCATCCCGATAATCCCGCCGCTTTTGTATGGAGATAATTTCCACCACTCCTACAAATTCGGCATGATCGAAATGCTCAGGCAGACCCCAGTGCGCACAGGAACAAGCATAGCCAAGGTTCGCAAAAAATAGGAAGGCAACTAGTAAAGGATATCTCATCGATTTTTTCTTTTCTCCTCAACCATCCCAGAAGCCCTGCTGGAGTGCCCGGAACGCTGAGCTAAGGCGCTTTTTTAAGTTGACAATTTCGAAACCAAAAACCAAATGATTAGGTGTTTTCATTAAGCAAAGGACACGGCAGCACTATATCTCCCAATCACGCCTCTTTTCGATTTCTTTTATTTCTCCCGATTTTCGGTCTATCGACAGACCTCGGCCAATGTCGACCCCGTGATTGGTGACAGAGTCAAAGCTTAAGGATTTCCAGACAACGATTTCCCAGCGTAGGGAATCGATAGAAAGGTCTGTTTGAAAGGGAGGCTTCATTCCATAGGCAAGCGCAATTTCTAGCGCGCCGCGCAGCTTCACCTGATAGCCTTCCTCTTGGTCTTTCTGCTCCACGATATTCCCCTTAGTATCGTAACTGAGGCTTGTTCCGAATGGAAAAAGAAAATGCTGAATAGCTTGGCTTCTAGACTTCACCATTCCGTTTTGATGATACCAGACCGAACTCGTGGTATCGTTCATTAAATCCATGATGGTTTCAAGCTCAACTCGACTCGTGTCACTCTTGAAATACACCCGAGTAATGTGAAAATTGATCGAATCGATGTATTCCCGCTTCCCATAGCCGTCATTGACAACGAGTCTTTTGTAGGGCTTAGTGATTGGCTCGTTGGCTTCGAATGTAAATTTCACGGAGTCCTCACTGACTTCTTGCCCAGCTAAACTTTTTCCCTGCTTATCAGGATTGCAGGATAAAAGGAGAAGAGAAAGAAAAAGGATGAATAGGGATTTCACTATTTGACCATCGAGATTTGTAGTTCGCAAAAGAAGAGGGCTTCAACTTGAAATCCCAATCAAAGAACAAAAGATTAATTCTTAATCCTTAGTGGACAGCGGTGGTGGGGTTTTCTGGTTCCTTTTTGACATCTTTCAAAAACTTCTCCCAGTATTCATCTCCAAGGCATACAAGAAACCGCTCCAAGAATGGCCGCAATTCAGTGGACTTAGGCTCGGGGTTTCCGGTAAGGTAGAACACATACTCGTAGCGAATCTCCTTAAGCTTATTCAACATTATCTTATTTCGGATCCAATAACCCTGTATATCCCAAAACGCTGCCAGACCACTTAAGAATGTCATTACACTACTGGATATGAGGGCAGCATTGGAATAATCGCGGCCCTTCAGCCCAATCAATACGGTTGTCACTCCCGAAGCCAACATGATTGAAAAATATATCAGATTTTTTTTAATTTTTATCCTATCAGTATTAGGCTCAAGTTGTGAAATCTTCGTGTTCAATAATTGAAGAAGAAACTTTTTTTGTTGGTCTATAGGCCAATCCGAATTGGAGTTTAGAATAGCATCGTAAAATTCGATCAGCAACTTTTCCTGCTCCTTTTGCTTGTAGAATCTTTTCCCCTCGTTTGACATCCTATTTGCTATTGTGGAAAAAAAATAGGTTCAACTGTACCGAAACTTCTAAACTTCCCGCGTCCAACCCATCAATAGCCGTCTGTCGCTTAACCTAGGTGGGTATCGGTCAAACTTAATTTATCAATTTTTCTTCTATTTTATTTGCTTAAACCCAATTTTCTATTTCATAGTCGGCGCTTTTGTGCCAAAACATCCATGCGCTAAAATACGCCTAACCGGAATTCACATGAAGAAACAAAGGATTGTAAAGATGTTTTTTACGGATTTTCACTACTGAATCAAACCCTCACACTTTCCGAAGGTTATTCCGGAAGAACCTGAAAGAAGAGCAACAACGTTTTCTTCTAAACACTCAGACCACAACCGGTATGACGGCGATAATTTTGGACTGTATGAAGGCTGACAATAACGCTATGTATGAAAAACTACCCTGGACAGCGATTTCTTTTTTGTCCTTTTGTTTCAACTCCATTTTCTCTACCCTGGCCTATTGTCACCATTGTTGGAACCTAGTATCGAGTTGATTGTCCGCGATCGCAAATTCTTTCGCACCCCAAGGCCCGACTGTAACTTTGTCAAGATTTGGGTGAAGCAAATGTGGATGTGATGCGGACACCTTAGCATATACTTCCTCGATGTTATCAGTCAAAAGTCTTAGTTCTGGGTTGTGTTCATTTGCCAATTATTCATCTTGAAAAAGCATAATACTTATTCCATCTTTTCTTAGCACGCAGTAGGGTTGTGAGGTATTTAAGTCTTTGTGTTGAATCGTAAATTGAAGACAGTCGACAAATAATTTAAGCTCGTCTGCGAGGTCTGCATAAAATACACTGGGTACTAACTTTGTAAAATGCATGTGTTGCCATTTTAATGTTCACATTGTCCTGAGTTTCCGATTCGTAACGTTTTGGCGCTTGGCGCAGTGGCGGAATTCGGAGCACAAAACTGTCAATACACCACAAAAGTTGATGTGAGGTAGAATGTTCAATTAACCACTTAACCCGCCATTGAGCCAAACGCCTGTGTGTGCCCAGCATGGGCATCTGGTATCGAAGATATCAAAATATTCCAGAGGGTGGAAGTCCCTTATGTGCGGGGGTAACGCCCTGAAACATTAGTAAGTCGCAAGGTGGTTTGTCGTAAGGCAT